>MDTB01127879.1_pt1 | contig 29319 bp, 31 predicted proteins | sample 811161 | NCBI WGS metagenome assembly MDTB01 (sample SAMN05326650, study PRJNA326480) | marine metagenome | isolation source: seawater | place: Mediterranean Sea | collected 2009
CCATGCAACATGACAGAAATTAAAAAAATTACTGACAAGCATGGCATCAAAATTATTGAAGATTGTTCACAAGCCCATGGAGCAAAGTTCAGAGGAAAAATTGTAGGCAATTTTGGAGATATTGGAACATTTAGCTTCTATCCTACAAAAAACTTAGGTGCATTTGGAGACTCAGGAGCAATTGTTACAAATAAAAAAAGCATTTTTGAAAAGGCTCAAAAAATAGCAAATCATGGCAGGGTAGCAACATATGACCATTTACTTGCAGGAAGAAATTCTAGATTGGATGCCATTCAAGCTTCGGTGCTAAATCTTAAAATTAAAAATTTAAAAAAATATAACGAATTGAGAATTAAACAAGCATCTCATTTAATTGATACCATTAAATCATCAAATATTGAAACTCTTAAATTATCATCAGATCAGTTTTCTGTATTTCATCAGTTCCCAATTTTATCTACAAAAAGGAAATCATTAATGACCTTTTTAAAGAAAAAGGGTATTAATTGTGGCATTTATTATCCAAAACCTTTGAGTAAGATGAAGGCATTCAGTAACATAAAATCGATAAGTAAAGCTCATTCTAAAAACTCTGAAATAGCTTGTGATGAGATCTTAAGCCTTCCCATTGGCCCTCACTTGAATATAAAAGATTCAGAATATATAGCTAATGCTATACAATCATTTTCAATTTAAACGGCTGAGTGGCAGAGTGGTTATGCAGCGGACTGCAAATCCGTGTACGCCGGTTCGATTCCGACCTCAGCCTCCACATATATGAGAGTTTTAGTAACAGGTTCAGCGGGGTTCATAGGCTCTAATCTTAGTCAAAAATTAAATGAAAACGGTCATGAAGTTTTTGGTGTAGACAATCTTAATGATTATTATGATGTAAAATTAAAAAAAGACAGAAAAAAATATTTTTTAGATTCTAATAATATTCAATTTAAAAAAATTGATATATGCGATGAGAATTTACTTTTTCCATATCTAAATGAAATTCAACCTCAGGCCATCATTCATTTAGCTGCTCAGGCCGGAGTTAGATATTCAAAAATAAATCCTAAATCTTATATCAGCTCTAACATCCAAGGATTTTTTAATATCATTGATTTTTCGAGGATTAATAATTTGGAGAAAACGATTTTTGCCAGCTCTTCTAGCGTTTATGGAAATTTAAATAGAGTGCCATTTAAAGAAAAACTCAAACTTGATAATCCTTTAAGTCTTTATGCTGCATCAAAACTATCAAATGAAATTATTGCAAAGTCGTATTCCCATTCCTTTAATTTTTCGTCAACAGGCTTGAGATTTTTCAGTGTTTATGGTCCTTGGGGAAGACCTGATATGGCATATTTCACTTTCACAGAAAAAATTTTAAGAGGCGAAGAAATAAATTTATTCGAAAAAGGACAACTATTGAGAGATTTTACATATATTGATGATATTTCAACCTCTATAGAAAAGTTATTGAGCAATGAGGACTCAACAAATTCTAATTGCAATATATATAATATTGGAAACAGTAAGCCAATAAAAGTTATTGATCTCCTAAAGAATTTAGAAGAATTGTTAAACATGAAAGCAAAAGTTATTTATTCTGGAAAAGAGCAGGGAGAGGTAAAGCAAACTTTTTCTGATAGTTCTAAGCTTTTTAGGAAAATTTCTTTTAAGCCTGATACCTCTTTTAAAGAAGGCTTGAAAAAATTTGTGGAGTGGTATTTGGATTATAAGGGTAAATAATGAATTTAGATAATAAGACAGTACTTGTGACAGGTGGAACAGGATCTTTTGGAAAGAAATTTGTGAAAAGTACTTTAAATAAATTTAACTTAAAAAAAATTATCATTTTTTCAAGAGACGAAATGAAACAATGGGAGATGGCTAAAGAATATCATGACAACGAAAAGGTTAGGTTTTTCATAGGAGATGTAAGAGATAGACAAAGGCTTTTTAGAGCTTTTGAGAAAGTTGATATTGTTATTCATGCTGCAGCAACAAAAATCGTTCCAACAGCTGAATACAATCCTTTTGAATGTATAAAAACAAATATAAATGGGGCAATGAATGTTATTGATGCTGCTATTGATTGCAAAGTGAAAAAAGTTATCGCTTTATCTACAGATAAAGCGAGTAGTCCTATCAATTTATATGGAGCAACCAAATTAGCTTCAGATAAACTTTTTATAGCTGCTAATGCTTACTCAGGAGAAAAGACTACTTCATTTTCAGTTGTTCGTTATGGAAACGTCATGGGATCTAGAGGTTCTATTATTCCTTTCTTTTTATCTCTAAAAGGAAATAAAAAAATCCCTATCACTGACGAAAGAATGACAAGGTTCATGATCTCTCTTGAGCAAGGCATAGAATTAGTATGGAAAGCTATTGAAGACTCGCTCGGTGGAGAGATATACGTTAAAAAAATCCCCTCTATGAGAGTTGTTGACATAGCAAAAACTCTTTGTCCAACTCAAGAGGTAAAGATAATAGGAATCAGGCCTGGAGAGAAGCTCCATGAACAAATGATTGGCATTGAAGATGCGCCTTTTACTTATGAATACAAAAATTACTATAAGATCCTTCCTAGCATTTATGATGCTTTCAAAGATAAAGAAAGAATTGGAAAAGGAAAGCCTCTTGAAGAAAATTTTTCTTATACCTCTGACAATAATTCGGAATGGATGAACCAAGAAACTTTATCAGAATGGTTAAAAGACGAAAGTGAAGAAATTGAAAGATAATGATGTCATTCCATACGGAAGACAATTCATTGACAGTGATGATGTTAAGGCAGTTTTTAAAGTTCTAAAGTCAGAATTTCTTACTCAGGGCCCACAAGTTAAGCTTTTTGAAGCCGACATCACTAAGAAGGTTAAATCCGAATATGCTATAGCAGTTAATTCTGCAACAAGTGGGCTTCACATAGCTTGCCTAGCTTTAGGATTAAAAGAGAAAGATATTCTTTGGACAGTCCCTAATTCATTTGTAGCTTCTGCTAACTGTGGATTGTATTGTGGAGCAGAAGTTGATTTCGTTGATATTGATCCACATTCTTGGAATATTAGTATTGATTCCCTAAAAATGAAATTAGAAAAAGCTCGTAAAATTAAAAAGATTCCAAAAATTTTGGTTTCTGTTCATTTAGGAGGAAACCCCACAGATCAAGAGAAAATATATAAACTTTCAAAGAAATATGGATTTAAAATTATTGAAGATGCATCACATTCAATTGGAGCCAAAAATAACAAGGAGTTTATTGGCTCCTGTAAATGGTCTGATATTACAATTTTTAGTTTTCATCCTGTCAAAATAATTACTACTGGAGAAGGTGGTGTAGCAACAACTAACGATGAAAAAATTTATAAAAGATTAGATCTGTTCAGAACTCACGGAATTACTAAAAATGCATCAGATTTCATATACAAAGATACAAAATATTGGTCATATGAGCAGCAAGAACTCGGTTTCAATTATAGAATGACTGATTTACAGGCAGCCCTTGGGAGATCTCAACTTCAAAAATTAGATAAATTTATAAACAAAAGAAATCTTATTGCAAAAAGATATTATGACCTATTACACGGGATGCCGATTAAATTTCAAAAAATAAATAAAAAAGCTATTTCTTCTTTCCATTTATTCATTATTAGGATTGAAAAATCAGTGAATATTTCCCATGAAGATTTATTCACAAAACTTAGGAAAAGAAATATTATGGTTAATTTGCACTATAGTCCAATTCATCTTCATCCTTATTACAGAAGATTAGGTTATAAAAAAGGAATGTTTATTGAGTCCGAAGAATATGCTGATTCTGCTATCTCACTACCCATCTTTCCAAAATTATCAATAAAGGATCAAAAATTTGTAGCTAAATCTATCAAAGAAATTTTACATTAGATGGATAAATTATCTGAATTAGCTATTAAATATGGCACTGATAAATGGAATAGCCATTACTATACTCAACATTATGAAAGTAGTTTTTTGCATTTAAGAAATGAGGAAATCAAATTATTAGAAATAGGAGTTGGAGGATATGAGCATAAGAATGAGGGAGGAAATTCTTTACGTATGTGGAAAGACTATTTTCCTAAAGGAGAAATTTATGCTTTTGATATTGAAGATAAATCTCATTTTTCTCAAGACCGCATCACCATCCTTAAAGGGGATCAATATGACTCCAGCTTTTTAGAGGATTTAAACCTTTCATGTGGCCCATTCGACATTATAATTGATGATGGGAGTCACGTAAGTAAACATATTATCTTCACCTTTAAAAAGTTATTCCCTCTTCTAAAAGATAATGGATTTTATTGCATAGAAGACTTACAAACATCTTATTGGAAAGCTTTTGGAGGAGATAGTTTTAATTTGCAAAAAACAGGCACTTCAATGAATTTCCTAAAAAATCTTGTCGATGGCCTAAATCATGAAGAGATTGATAACCCTTATTATGATCCTTCTTACTTCGATCTAAATATTGATTCGATAAAATTCTTTCATAATTTAGCAATACTGCACAAAGGAAAAAATAAAGAAGGGAGTAATATAGTTAAATCCAATAGAATTTTAGATCATAGTTTTCTATCGTATTTAAAGTATTTTTTAAGAAAAGTGAAAAGCAAATTTCTAATATAATGATTTCTTTCAAAATATTACTTTCTACCCTAAGGGGTAAACAATGGATAAAGAATTTATTTGTTTTAAGCCCTTTTTTGATTTCAATAGATCTGTATAGATTTGAAAATATCTATATCGCTTTGATGGGATTTTTCTCTTTTTCTTTCATCTCATCTGTTGTTTATATCTTAAATGATATTTCAGACAAAGAATTAGATATCTTACATCCAAAAAAGAAAAAACGACCTATTGCTGCGGGAAAAGTCTCGATTAAATTGGCAAATTTTATTTGTGTGTTGTTATTAATTCTAACCCTACTATTAGTTTTTAATTTAGAGTCAACTTTCTTTTTGATAACAATTCTTGGTTTTTATCTTATAATTAATTTTTTTTACTCAAGAATAAGATTTAAAGAAATACCAGTTCTTGAATTTTTCATTCCTGCTTTTGGCTATCCTTTGAGGTTCCTTTATGGAATAATTTTATTAGGTCAGCCTATCTCTCCTTGGTTATATCTTGTAACTTTTAGTTTTTCTCTCTTCTTAATTCTAGGTAAACGATACATAGAGTTTGAGCATTTTAAAAACTTAGATACAAGAAAAGTTCTTAAATCATATTCATCAAATTTTTTACTTCTTTCTTTAGTAATAACCTCAAACTTAGCAATCTTTTCATGGATCGCCTTTACTTTTTCAGAATATGCCCTGACTAGATATTCTGAACATATTTGGATAACTTCTCTACTTGTTACGATGGGGTTTTTAGACTACCTAAGAATTCTTTTAGATAAGGAAAACTCTTCCTTTGAAGATCCATTAGATTTAGTTATAGAAAACCCTTCTCTCCTTATTATTTCAATGGTTTTCTTATTTATTTTTGGATTTTTGACATTATTATGATGTTTGATTTGTCATCTAAATTTGATTCTCTTCACCTTACTGGGAGTTCTGGTTGGTTAGGAAAAAATATACTTGGGGTTTTCAATGGAGAATTTGATGAACTTAAATCTTCGATATCCAATATTCACATCGGCGATCTTATAAATGATTCCCTTTTTAATAAGAACTTTTCTAGACTTAATTTGAAAGACAAGAATTCAATTGACTCATTTGTAAAAAATATGAGAGCTAATGATATTCTTGTTCATACTGCGGGTGTTATACATCCAAATAGTATTAAAGATTTTGAAGAAGTAAATTTTCTTGGATCTAAGCATCTTATAGATTGTTCAAAAGATAAACTCAAGAAAATTATAGTTATTTCATCGAATTCTCCTTTAGGAATCTCCAGAAATAACAAAATTTTTGATGAAAACTCTCCTTATAAGCCCTACATGTCTTATGGAAAATCAAAATACAAATTAGAAAGTTATCTTAATGAACTTATTGAAAAAAATTATGATGTAACTATTTTAAGGCCTCCATGGTTTTATGGACCCTATATGCCGGAACGTCAATACAGATTTTACAAAATGATAAAAGACGGAATTGTTCCTTTAGTTGGATCTGGAAATAATCTAAGATCTAAAGTTCATCTTATTAACTTAACTCTTGCCATAATTCTATGCGCTGATAATGAAAAATCAAAAGGGGAGATTTACTGGGTATCTGATGAAAAACCTTACACTCAGCTAGAGATAATAAATACAGTTAGAGACGTTCTTGAGTTTGAATTCCAACAAAAAGTAAAAAACAGAAACATTAAGCTGCCTTATTATTTTGGAGATTTATTTGAAATTTCTGATCGTGTTTTTCAAAAGCTAGGTATTTATAATCAATCAATTCATGTTTTTGGAGAATTAAATAAAACTATTGCTTGCGATATCAGTAAAATTCAAAGAGATTTAGGTTATCAACCAATTTACAATCTTAAAAGCGGATTAATTCAATCACTATCTCACAATAATTCTTATAAAAATCTAACATGAATGTATTAGTTACTGGAGGATCAGGTTATTTTGGAGAAGTTCTGCTTTCTAAACTTTTAAAAAAAGGGTTTAACTGTAAAAATTTTGATTTAAATAATCTTGATAATGAATATTTAAGTTCAAATGTAGAAACAATAATTGGAGATATAAGAGACAGAGATAGCTTGAGCAATGCTCTTAAAGGAATAGATATAGTCTTTCATAATGTGGCGCAAGTTCCAGTGGCGAAAGATAATAATCTTTTTTTTGAGGTGAATTATACGGGCACAGAAAATTTATTAGACCTAATGGTAAGAAATAACGTAAGCAAGATTGTTTATACTTCATCCTCTGCAATATTTGGCGTGCCTAGTGAAAACCCAGTTTTAGAAAATACCATACCAAAACCCTTTGAAGCATATGGAAAGGCTAAATTATATGGTGAAAATTCTTGTTTAAGATATTTAAAACAAAATCTTATTGATGTTTCTATCATTAGACCGAGAACTATCTTGGGTCATGGAAGGCTGGGAATATTTCAGATATTATTTGAGTGGGTTATCAATGGATATAATTTGCCAGTTTTTGATGGCGGCAAAAATGTCTATCAATTTTGTCATGCAGACGATTTAGCAGATGCCTGCATACTGTCTTCAGAACTGGATGTAAATGGTATCTATAATATTGGAGCTGAGGAGTACGGAACTATGCGTCAACTATTGCAAGGATTAATTGATCATGCTGGCGGGAAACAAAAAATTACTTCTTTGAACAGTAATCTAATTAAACCATTTATGACTATTTCAAGTATTACAAATTTATCACCATTGGGGGCATATCATGCCAAGATGTATGGTTCATCAATGTTTTTTGATCTAAAAAAGGCAAAAAATGATTTAGGCTGGGTTTCAAATTTTTCTAACCAAGAAATGATTAAAGAAAGTTTTGATTGGTATGTGTCAAACAGAAATGATGTTTTATCAAATAGTAAAAAAAGAAGTCATCATAAATCATTGGTGAAGCAGGGCATCCTTTCTCTTATAGGAAAATTATTATGAGCCCTTGGGCATTAATTTTTTTTGCTGGACTTTTGTCAACTGGTGCAAATGTTTTGATTAAACACTCAGTAAATCAAGGGTTAACAATATTTTTATTAATTAATCCCTACTTCATATTAGGCTTGATTTTATTTGGATTAAATCTTCTTTTTTTTATTTTTGCCTTAAAAGATCTGGATGTTTCTAGGTCTTATCCTTTCCTTGCTAGCGTAAGCTTCGTGTCCTTACAAGCTGCATCAATCTTTTTTTTAGGTGAGCAAATATCTATTTACGCTCTTTTAGGAATAGTTTTTATAATCTTTGGCATATATCTCATATCTTTTTAATCATGATTCATAAAAGATTTTTTGAATTTATTTCTACTAAAAAAGATTTTTCATCTAAAGATTCTTTAAAAATACTTGTAATTTTTACTCTAATAACTTTTCTTGTACTTGTAAATCATGAAATGTGGAGAGATGAAATTCAAGCCTGGCTTCTTGCTAGAGACTCTTCAAGCATAATTAATTTATTCTCAAATTTAAAGTATGAAGGACATACTCCTTTATGGCACTTGCTACTTTTTCCTTTAGCAAAAATGAACCTTCCAATTATTTCAATGCAATTGCTAGGTTGGACAATCGGGTTACTTATTGCTGCAGTAATATTGGTTCAATCTCCTTTTTCTAGAGCAGAAAAATTATTGTTTATTTTTGGATATTATTTTTTTTATGAATACGTCATCCTTTCTAGGAACTATGGAATTTCTTTACTTTTTCTTTTTTTATCTTTAAACCTTTTTTTTAAGAAATGGAACTTTCTTTCTTTGTTTTTATTATCCTTGAGCGCTCTGAGCAATATATTTTCTTTAATTTTATCTTCAGTGTTGGGACTGTATTTCCTATACAGATCTGATGCAAAAAAAATATTTTCAGTTTCATTTTTTTCTGGAGGTTTGATTTATATTTTTACTTTATCATTTTGTTTTCTATTACTTTTTCCGCCAGACGATAGGGCATTTGGATTAACCTCAGAAAACTTTGTATTTGATTTAGACAGATTCTTTACAGTTGGATATAAAATTGCACATGCTTTCCTTCCATTTACTTCAGTTTCTCTGGAGTATTTCAGTTGGAATACTTGGTCTCTCAACCCATTTATAGCATTATTAATATTTCTCACTTCAGTAAGCTTCTTAATAAGATTATATTATTTTAGCGCTATTTCATTTTTGTTCTTAGTTCTAGTAGCTTTTTTATTTTTTGTCTTTCAATACACAATATACCCTGCAAGCAGCTTAAGACATTCAGGTATTTTTCTTGGAGCTTTCATTATCTTCTACTGGATATCTATTTTAGAAAACGAAAAGCATAATTTATCCAAGGGTTCTTTTATTTTTAAATTAAATAGTAAGTTATATTTTGCTTCCTTAATTTTTAGCGCTTTTTTGTCGATTTATGCCCTTTCTTTTGACTACATATATAAATTTTCAAATGCAAAAGATGCTGCAACATTCCTTAATGATAATTTGAGTTCTGTTGATGGAGCTAAGATTTTTGTTGATGGTAGCAGTGAAGGTTCATCGGTAATTGGTCACGCAAACTACAACCAAGCTTTTTATAGGCAGGGCATGAGATATGGTTCATTCAATAGATGGGATTCTGAAAGACTTATTGAAGGTAAATTATCTCAAATTGATTTTTCTAGATTTGAAATTTTATTGATGAGTTATAAATTAGACGAAATTCCAAGTAATTTTGAATTAGTAGCTGAGTTTGCAGAAATGAATCCAGTAAATGAAAATTTTTATATTTATTTAAAAAAAGGATTAAATTAAATTTTCATTTGTTTTAAATAATATTTGTACAGTGGAAAATAATTTATAAAATAATTTTCCTCTTGCAGTTAGGGAAAATTCGTTGTTATTCTCTTGAACATTTCCTGAAAACTCTTGCTCAAGAATTCTTTTATTTATTTCTTCACCCTCAAAAAATTTTTTTTGGAAGCTCTCCTCAATCATTTTCTCATTAACTGTTTGATTTTCTTCTATGATAGAAATAATGGCTACAGAGATTGATCTATCTACTATAGTTGGTACTAGTGAATTGAAAAGAATCATGAGTAAGAAAGATGAGAGCAATGAATTATTTATTTCAAGATTATTAAACTTTATTAGATTAGCTAAAAATACTAATAGTACTAGCAATGTAGCAACAAGAATTCCTTGATAAAATAAAATACCACCAGGAAAAAATTGTCTCACAAGAACTAAAGAAACAAAAAAAAGGAAAAATAAAGAAAAAGTGTAAAGAAAATTTTTTAATAATTTTTTAATCATGATAATTAATAATGAATACTTCAAACATATTATTTGTTGACCTTGATGGGACTCTGGTAAGAGAAGATACTATGTTTTTTTTAACAAAAAAACTCATCTTGAAAAGCCCCATGATCTTTATGAAAATATTATTTAAATCTAAATTTGAAATTCAAGTATACAAAGCACTTCTTGCATATGAAAGTTTAAATGCTTTAGTGTTTTATAATTTCACCTTCAACTTTAAGGTATTAGATTTAATGAAAAAGTATAAAAATCAGAAAAGAAAGGTGATTATTATTTCTGGAGCTAATGAAAAGATAGTTAATTTTTTTTTTAAAAAGTTTAATTTTATCGATAATTATTATGGATCTAATCAATTTATTAATTTAGTCGGCAAAAATAAAATCCAACTCATTGAAAAAATCTATCCTAATGAATCCTTTGATTACGTTGGAAATTCTGGTTCAGATGTTCCAATTTGGAACGAAAGTAGGATTTGTTATTCTGTAAAAAGTATGAGATTTAAAGGCTTAAAAAAAAATTTGAAATACATTTAACTTACTTAAGGGAGTCTATTAACTTATTTGTTAAGATTTCAGATATGTTCATGATTGTACCCTGAGGATTCGTTTCAGTGCAGGAAGGAAGAATACTAGCATCAAAAACATATAAATTATCAGTTGATCTATATTTACCAGCTTCGTCAACTTCCGATCCTCCAGCGGGCAAAGAACTCATACAATGGATGGACATAAGATTCATTTTTTCTCTCAATCCCTCTTGATTAAAAAAACTCTCTATTCCTTTATGACTTGAAATTTCTCTTATGCTATCTACAGAAGGTAATACAGATTTGATCTTTTTTGAATTAATAGCTTTCTGCATAAAAACCGAAATTCCTTTTTTCAAATTTTTATATTCCTGCTTTGAAAGTTCATAATGCGGCATCAAACTTTTTGAAAAGAATTTTTTTCTTAGAGAACCTTTTGATTTTTTGCTAAAAACCATCACATAGAGCAACATCAATCTATTTTTTTTCCTAAATAAGTGTTTCCTATTTTCAAAATCTTCAGAAACAAAAGAACCTAAAACTTCTAAATTAAAAACTGAACCCCCTATCCTAAATCCATCTCCTTCAAAAGCATAAAGGGGAAGTTCATAATCATCTGCATTAATTTCTTCATCAAATTCAAGCATGAACCTCAGCGTAGGGTGCAAAGTAAAAGGTAATTTCCCAGCATTCAAGATTTTGCTTTTGTGGAGAAGATCTGGACTACCTGTTGGCCCCGCACAAAGAACATAATAATCAAAATCACTTCTTATAGAATTACAATTAATTTGAATGCCTGTAATTCTTTTTTTTGTTTTGTTATATAAAAGTTTTGTAACTTTTGATTCAGAATGAATAACCCCGCCTTTTTCTAAAAAACTTTTCTTGTAAACATTAGCAACGTTATTTTTTCCTGCTTGCTCTAGAGAATAAACATTTTCAAGATATGAGAATTCCTTATTTGATCTTTCTTGCATATACCTTTTGAGTTTAATTCTTTTTAAATTCTCATCAGAGAATGATTCTTCAAACAAACATGATATTGGAGAGACAGGTTCATATGATGCATTAAATTTTTTTTCAATTTGGTCGTAATTTTTATTAAACTTTTCAAAAGTAGTATCTTTAAGAAAGCTTCTTTGCCACTCATCAAACTTTTCTCTCCTTATTCTCTGAGATATTGAGCTATTAACTAAAGATCCTCCTCCAACACCAAAGCCCTCTGAAAAAGCAATTTTATCTTTACCAAGGCACATACTAGCGCCGCCCTTTTTCCATACATTTTGGAAGCTTGAAATGAGTGAAGAAAATTTTTTCCCCTGAGTATCTATGCCTTCTTCAAAGATTTCTACCTCGAAGCCATTAGCTAAGAAGATATTTGCAGAGGAGAAGCCACCTGGTCCAGCGCCTATAATACAAACTCTTGGTTTAGAATTTATCATTTAAATTTATTTTGAATTTAGGTATTTTACAACTCTTATATCTATTGAATCTTCTGAAATTTTTCTTAAAAAATCTTTATTCCCGAAAATAGTCAAAAAAAATAAAGTCTGCTTAAGTCTCGTCGCTTGATTTGTGAAGGGAAAATACTTACCTATAGGTCTTAAGATATTGGATTCATTAATTTTCAAAAGTACTTTTATCCCAATATTTATCGGGAAAGGTTGCTTATTGGTGAAAATATTCAAATTATTTTGAACTTCGATACTTAGTTTTTTTTTATCAGAATCATTTAATGAAATAGAGTAAATATTTTCAATTTCCTTAAATAACCTATCGTACATAGCTAAATTATATTTTAATTACCTCTAGATTGATAAAATAATAAAATTAATTATATGTAATGAAAACTCTATCTATTTGTATCCCAACTTTTAAGAGGGAAGAAAGCATAAGAAAAATTGCATTAAATTTTGCTAAAAATAATTCAAATAAATTAATATCTTTAATAATTCTGAACGATTGCCCTGAAAGCATTATTGAAAATTTAAATAACGAAAAAAAACAAATTTTCTATTTTCAAAATAAAACAAACTTAGGATATGCTAAATCATTTATTAAATTACTTGAATTGAGTAAATCTGATTATGTTCTTATGTCATCTGACGATGATGAAATTAATTATGACGAGTTAAAATTACTTTTCAATTACTTGCAGAAAAATGATTCAGAATTTATCTCAACTATTTATAAGATTAAAAATAAGATTTACCGAGGAAAAGAAGGAGATAATGAAATTTTTCAAAGTAGAATTAGGGCTGCTTCCAACCACGCACCAGGTCTTATTTATAAAACTGATTTTCTAAAATCTAAAATTGATAAACTTTCTTCAAGGATTGATAAACGTTGTTACATGTCAATTATGTACCCCCAAGTGATCATGGCATATCTTATAAAGTTTGATGGTGGAAAATTATTTTGGAATTCCACTAATCCGGTTAGTGAAGGAGAAAATTTGATATCAAATTTATCTTATGATGATGGAAAAACTTATACACATCCTGAAAATAGAATAAGGGAGTTTAAATCTTTAGATGAATTTTTTATAGAAGGATTTCTGCGTAAAGAATTTAATAGAAACATTTATTACAATTTAAGAATAAAACATAAAATTTCTTTGATTAAGTTTATACTCTTGCCTTTAATCAGGAGCCAGTCCAATGATAGTGTATTTACAATCAAGGAAAAGATTTCATTTTTAATTTCTAATACATCATTGATTTGGAGAAATTACTTTCAGGTTTTTTTTCTGATTATTTCTATGATTAAGTCTAAAATTGTATCCAATTATAAAGGTTATAATAAATGAAGATTTCTGTCGTGAGTGGCGGCTTTGATCCTATTCACAGGGGACATATTAAGTACCTAAAAGAAGCATCTTCTCAAGGTGATAGACTTATCATAGCTTTAAATAGCGATGAATGGCTAGCTAATAAAAAAGGTAAGCCTTTCATGAAGTTTTCAGAACGTAAGCTTATTTTAGAATCAATTATTTATGTTGATGAGGTGATTGATTTTAAAGATGACTTAAAGGGAACATGCATTGAGGGGCTAAAAAAAATAAAAAAAAAATACCCAAATGATGAAATCATTTTTTGCAATGGTGGAGATAGAGACAATTCAAATGTTCCAGAATCCATATTAGAAAATATTAAATTTTTATATGGAGTTGGCGGACAGGAAAAAATAAATTCATCTAGCGATTTACTTGAAAATTGGAATAATAATTTTATTGAGAACAGACAATGGGGAAGTTTTAAAATTCTTTTTCAAGACGGATTTATAAAACTTAAAGAACTTTCGGTATTACCTAACAAAAAAATGAGCCTTCAAAGGCATTTCCAAAGAAGTGAGTTATGGTTTATATCAAGCGGATCATGTACTGTAAAACATGGTCGAAATACTGAGGATCTTGTAAGACTAACCTTGAATAAAAATGATTCATTTTTGGTTAATTCTACTGAATGGCACCAAATTAAAAATGACAATAATGAAATCTGCAAGATTATTGAGATTCAATATGGCCAAAGAACTTCTGAAGAGGACATAGAGAGAATAAAAAAATAATTTATCAAATGAAAGATTCATGAGCATAGCGATTATTCCTGCCAGAGGTGGTAGTAAAAGAATTCCAAGAAAAAACATAAAACTGTTTAATGAAAGGCCCATAATTTCTTATTCAATTCAAATAGCAAAAAAATCTGGTCTTTTTTCAGAAGTAGTTGTATCAACTGACGACGAGGAAATAAAAAAAATTTCAGAAAGCTATGGAGCAGTCGTTCCATTTTTGAGACCAAAGCATATTTCTGATGACCATACTGGAACCCATGAGGTCATTAAGCATTCTGTAAAGAAGCTAATAAGTTTAGATTACAGTTTCGATTATGCATGTTGTATCTATCCGACCGCTCCCTTTATTGAGACTAAAGACTTAATGGAGGGGCTAAAAATTCTAAAAAAAGGAAGCTACAAATCAGTATTTGCGGCTTCAGAATTTAATTATCCAATAGAAAGATCTTTTTTTATCAAAGATAAAGGATTAAAAATGTTCTTTCCAGAGAAGTATGATGTTAGGTCTCAAGATTTAAGAAGAGCTTTTCATGATGCAGGACAGTTTTATTGGTCTAGGGTCGAAGATTGGTTGGGTGATGCTCCAAAATTTGATGAAAATTGTTACCCGATAATTATTCCATCATGGAGAGTTCAGGATATAGATAGCATAGATGATTGGAAGAGAGCAGAAACTATATTTGAAATTAAGAAAAATGAAATTATTTGAAGACATACCAAAAAATATTATTTTAAACAAAGAGTTTGATTATTACGAAGTCGACAGAAAGTTCGTAAGTAAGGAGGAAATCGATCTCTTTTATGAAGATTCTTTTTATGAAAATGAGAAGACTGATTATCTTCAAAGCGCGTGGGGCGAAGATAAGGATTGGTATATGCTTCAGTGGAATATTAGATTAGATTTTTTTATCAGCAATTATCCTGATTATAGAGACGCTAAAGTACTAGATATTGGAACTGGCCCTGGAACTTTTTTAGAAGCTTGCAAGCAAAAAAACCTTAATCCTGTTGGAACTGATACTTCCCCTAATGCAATAAAATTTATAAAATCAAAAGGTTTGAATGGTATCAAGACAAAAATTGAAAAAGGAGATTTTGAAAGTTCATCATTCGACTTTATTCATTCTAGCGAGACCTTAGAACATCTTTATGATCCAAAAGAAGTTTTAGAAAAGTCATATGACTTATTAAAACCAGGAGGAATTATATGTGTTTCTGTTCCTAATGATTTTTCTAGAGTTCAATTAATTGCCAATAGAATTGTAAACAAAAAGAATAAATATTGGTGGATCAATGAAAAACATCATCTTAATTACTTTTCAAACTCGTCAATAAATAATCTTTTGAAGGCATCTGGTTTTCAAATTTTGGATAACATAAATAATTTTCCTCTAGACGTATATATTATTCTTGGGAAAAACTACATCGATAATCCTGAATTGGGGAAAGAGTGTCATAATTTAAGAAAAAAATTTGAATTTGATCTTTACGAGAAAGGTGGATCAGCACATCTTATTGATTTCTATAAAAACATAACAAAATCTGGACTTGGAAGAAATGTTGTTGTTTTTGCAAGAAAATAAATATGAATAAAGTTAAAAGATTGTTAATTTTAGGTGCGGGTCCAGAGCAATGTATTGCTATTAATGAAGCAAAGGATTTAGGTTATAAAGTATTTATTGCAGATGGAAATTCGGATGCGATGGGTTTAAAAGATAATGAAAACTCTTATGTAACTGATATTTCAAACAAAACAGAAGTTCTTAAATTATCAAAAAAACTTAACATAGATGGAATTTTCTGCCATGGCGTTGAAATACCAGAAACTGTAGCTTACGTTTGCAACTATTTGGGGCTGCCTTGTTTGAAAGAAAAAATTGCCAAAAGATGTACAGATAAAATAGAAAGAATTTCTTTTTTGAAAGAAAATAATATTCCTATTCCAAAATTTGGCATAGTTTCAAGCGTTTCTGATTTTTTAAAACTCAATATTGAATTTCCGTGCATTTTAAAACCTATAGATTCTTCTGGGGCCAGAGGAGTAATTCAGCTTAATGAATCAAAAGACTTTGATCATGCCTTTTCCATCGCTTTAAGCTTCTCAAAGCAAAAAAAGGTTCTAGTCGAACAGAAACTTTCAGGCCCCGAGTTGAGTACTGAATCTATTATTCATGATGGTCAAATTATAACTTTTGCAGTAGCAGATAGAAATTATGATAATTCAAGTATTTTTTCCCCCTACTTTGTAGAGGATGGGATAAATTTCCCTTCGATTCTTGATAAAAAATTAATTGAAAAGTCTGTTCAACTAGTTGAGAAAACCATAAAAACCCTTGGAATAAATTTTGGTTCGGCAAAAGGAGATTTAATTATTCATCAGGGAGAACCTCATATTTTAGAAATGGCTTGTCGTTCGTCAGGCGGATGGTTTAGTGCTGGCAGCATTCCTGCTGCAACTGGAGCAAATGTCTTAAGACCTTTAATTCAGATGTCAGTTGGAGATAAGCCAGATTTGTCATGCGTTAAACATAAATTTTCTAAGGGTTGCGCACAAAGGTATTTAATTCCTAAAGAAGAGGGTATTCTGAATGACATTAAGGGAATTGATGAGGCAATAAATACTGAAGGAATTTATAGTTATGATCTTTTTTTACCAAAAATTGGAGAAAGAATTTTCAAAAGCACTAACCACTCTGAAAGATATGCTCAATTTATCTTTATAGGCACCTCTAGAGAAGAAGCTATTTTTAATGCAGAAAAAGCTTTAAATAATATTGAATTACTTGTTAGCTAAAGATGAAACCTAATGTAGTTATTATTGGATCTGGACACTATGTCACTGGGAAGACAATCCTAAGCAAAACCAGGAAAACTGACAAGGATTTAGGCGTTATTCTGCCTGCTGTAGCCTATTTAAAAAAAATAAATAAAATAAATGATATTTTTATTACCTCAGTAAACGGAGATGCTCTTCAAAAGAAAATTAAAAAATGGAAAAGTGAAACAAAGGATATTTTTGGGAATTTGTCAGTTAATTTGTCTCCAGAAAAAGGAGAATATAATGAATCTTCTTACAAAAAAGTTTTAAGAAAAACTCAGAAGCCTTGTATAGCATTCATTTCTACTCCCGATCATACTCATAAAAAAATAATCAAAGAGTGCATAAAAAATGAAGTTCCATTTTTCGTTGTTAAACCTGCAGTGACAAAACTTTCTGATTTTTATCAATTAAGAGAAATGCTTGATGATTCATCAATATCAGGAATGGTTGATTTCCATAAGGTTTTTGATGAGTCTAACTTTGTGCTTAAAGATAAAATTCAAAAGAAAGAACTTGGAGATTTATATCATATTTCAAGCGTTATGACTCAAAGAAAAACTATGCTTGATATATATAGTAGGTGGCTTGAAAGAGATGATGCTCCTAATATAAATCATTATTTGGGTTCACATTATATACATTTAACTTCTTTCATTACCGGAGCAATACCTATTGAAGTGAGATCCACTAGTCAAGAATTAGGAGAAGATTTTGGAAGGCTATCTAAAATTCCTTCTATGATTCAAACTCAAGTTAAATGGAAACTGCCTAAACAAAATTTCTATAGTTATCATCTTGCTGGTTGGGCTGACCCCGAAAAATCTGAATCAATGACAACTCAAGAAATTACTTTATTTGGATCAAAAGGAAAAATTCATTCTGATCAAAAATTTAGAGGTACTTATACCATCAGCGAGGAAAAAGGTTTCTCAATAGAAAATCCTTATTTCTTTAATTTAAATAAAGGATTGAAAGATCAAATAAACTTAAAAAATAAATATGGATTCAATAGTATTGAATACTTTTTAGATTCTTGTGTTGAATCTAATTTTCTTAAATTTAACAAGAATGATTTTTTTCCCTCATTTCACGAATCTGAAAACGTTACAGCTATTCTTGAAGCAGCTGACTTATCATTAAAAAATTCAAGCAGGATTATAAAAATACTTAAAAAAGATAAAAAATATAGGTTGTTGAAACAATGACGAAATTTATAGCAGAAATCTCTTCAAATCATTCTACTGATTTAGAGAGATGTAAAAAATTCATTGATGTTGCGTCTGAAATCGGTTGTTATGCAGTCAAATTTCAGCTGTTCGAGATTGAGAAATTATTTGTTGAAGAAGTATTGAAAATTTCCCCAGATCATTTAGAAAGAAAAAAATGGGAACTTCCAAAGGAGTATATACCTGAGTTAAGTAATTATAGCCGACAAAAAAATCTCAAATTTAGTTGCACACCTTTTTTCCTTGAAGCAGTCGATATTCTTAAACCTTATGTGGACTTTTTTAAGATCGCATCATACGAACTTTTATGGGTTGACTTAATCAAAAAATGCTCTGAAACAAAAATGCCTCTTATTATTTCTACAGGAATGGCAGATATAAAAGAAGTAGATAATGCTGTCAAAATTTCAAAAATATCAGGTTGTAGAGATTTGACATTATTACAATGTGTTTCACATTATCCAGCAAGTTTTGAAGATGTTAATTTGAAGGTTTTAAATACTTATAGAGATAGGTATCGCTGTAAAGTTGGGTGGTCAGATCACACTGTTAATGAGAAGGTATTACTAAGAGCAAAAGATAAATGGGAAGCTGATTTTATTGAATTTCATATTGACCTAGACGGTAATGGAGAGGAATATTCCGCAGGCCACTGTTGGCTGCCTGATAAAATCTTAAGCGTCATAAAATCTTCTAACTCTAAAGATATTAACGCTGAAGAAGCGCATATTTTAGACGGAGATGGAATAAAAAATCCATGCTTAGCCGAACAGAAGGAAAGAAATTGGAGAGCAGATCCAGATGATGGATTAAGACCCTTAAAAAAGATAAGAGACAATCTAACTCAGTATCTTTAGATGAATTATAAATATATTTTTTATGCTGATGGGAATCATGGAACAGGAATGGGGCATCTTTTTCGATCAAAAAACCTTGTTAATAACCTAAATATAAAAAATGAATCTATTTTTCTTTATAGAAATGATTTTCAAAAAAAATTTTATATTGAAAACGATTTAAAAAATAATCAAATAATAGACTACAAGTCCCACGGTGATGGTTCTTACTATTTTTTTGATACAAAAAAAAACTTTACGCAAGAAATAGATTTTTTAAATGCTCCAAAAAGTAATTCAATTTCTATTGATAATTTCACTAATGCTAGAAACTATTGCAAATACGAAGTTTATCCTTCCTTCTACTTTGAAGATAAAATAAGCATTACTCCTGATAAGAATATTTATTCAGGCTACAAGTTTTCGATATTAAATCAAAAACTTATTCAATCTAACTTAATGAGAAAAACAAGAGATAAAATTACTATAAGTTTTGGTGGTGAAGATCCAAATAACTTAACCCTGAAAGTTTTATCTTCAATTGAAGATAAAGAAGTTTTGGATAGGCTGTTGGTTATTCTTGGGCCTAAATATAATTTTCCCATTGATCTTTTGACTAAATTTATTTCTGAAAAACAAATAACTAAAAATCCAAGCAACGTGTACAGTATTTTTACTAGATCTATTTGTGTAATAACAGCCCTGGGAGTTACACTTCAGGAACTTTTAAGACTTAATACTCCTATCATTCTCGTAAATAACTATGATGAAGATTTAATTGATATCAAAAGGATTAAAAATTTCTGTGAGGCGAGTATGAATAAAAATTATTTCTTTCACGTGGGTTCTTATAAAAAATTAGATGAGTTACTCTTATCTAATTCACTTTATCAATCAAGAAAATACGATTTCAAATCAAAATTTAAGTTTCAGGAAATGGGCGCCTCTTGGAACCTATCTAAGATGCTTTAGCAGTATGCAAACATATATTTTATTTCATTTAAATTTGTTTTTTTCATCTGTTGAGGAAAGTGATAGAAAAAAAATAATTAAAAATTGTTATGAACCCCTTTTAGACATATGTAACTCTTTTGACTTCAAAATAGGAATTGAAGCCTCTGGCCTTACTATTAAAGAAGTAAAAAAATTAAGTCCGAATTTCTTAATAAGTCTGAAAAAATCAATTTTAGATAATCAAATTGAATTCATAGGGAGTGGCTACTCTCAGTCCATTGGTCCCTTGATACCCTATGAAGTTAATATTAAAAACATAGCTTTTGGGAAAAAGATATACAAGGAATTCTTAGATGTAGATCCTAAGATTGCTTTGATTAACGAAATGACTTTTTCCAAAAGCATGCCTGATATGCTGATAGAGTCTGGGTATGAGGCTATTATAATGGATCTAAACAATATTTTAGATAGCAATGAGCTTGATATATGTAAAAAAAGAGTAAGCTCTTTGAAAGGAAAAAGTTTTGATATCTTATGGTCTGATTTCAATTTATTTCAAAAATTTCAACAATATATTTATGGAGATATTTCTCATGATGAATATAAAAATTTTCTTTTTTCTAAATTAGAAAAAGGTATTTTCCCGATTTACTCAAATGATGCCGAAATATTTGATTTTAGACCTGGAAGATTTTTTGCAGAAAGGCCAAGGTCTCAAGAAAGTGAGTGGCAAAAAATTTATGATGTTTTAGAGGAAATAAGTAAATCAAAAGATATAGAAATCTTAAGTCCTTCAGAAATAATCAAAAGAAGGAGATTTGATTCTAAGGTCTCCTTAAACAAAATTATTAAAACACCAACACATCTTCCTGTTAAAAAACAACCAAAATATAATTTAAGCAGATGGTCAGTTACTGGAATAAATGATCCATGGCTTAATTCTATTTGTCATAAGATTACAGATAAAGTTATATCATCTCCAAATAAAAAAAGGATAACTATTGGAAAAAAATTAGTTATTTATGGTCAAGCGATTTTAGAACACACATAACAAAAAGAAGGTGGAATAATTTAGAAAATGAAGTAAAAGGGTTACTTGCCGACCTTAAAATTAAGGATAATTTTTACTCAAACTCTCCAATTAAATTTATTAATAAATCTCGTTTTGATAAATTTGAGAATTTTATTTCTAAGAATGAAAATATCTTAGAAATAGATACAAAAAAAACAAAAGTTAGCTTAAATCTCAGAAGAGGACTTGCCATCGATCAGCTTTCATTTTCAAGCAATAATTTTAATCCCATAATCGGCACAATTAAACAAGGATACTTTGATAATATTAGCTATTCTGCTGATTTCTACTCTGCAAATTTTGTTGCTGATTTGCCTTTAGAAAGAACAAAAATTAGCGATTTATCTCCATCAGACCCATATCTGAGACTTGATAAAAATGTGATTAAGATTTCTTCAAAAATTAATTCGCCATATGGAGAAATAAGGAAGGAAATTGGAATAAATGTTAATGAAGAAGAGGTTCATCTAAACTATGATTTCTTTTTACTAAGTGAATTATTTGGTTCAGTGAATGCTGGAATTATTACCTTTCTAGATGAAAAAAAAATAAGACCTAATTACTTTAAATGCAAGAATGGGGGAAAAGATTTCGAGAAATTTGATCTAAATAAGCAATTTGATCATTCTCAGCCTGCTTCCTTTTTAGTCTCGTCGAGTTCTGGATTAGGTTGTACTGATGGAACTCTTATATTTGGATCAAGTGACCAAGAATTAAAAATTAAATGGGATCCAAAAGAAAACTACACTATGCCAAAAATACAGAACATATTCATCGGAAATAGAAGGCTTACGAGAGTCTTCTTTTCTCTTCAAGAAGTTGATGATACAAAGAAAAATAAAACAAAGATTGGGAACCTTAGACTAACTCTGACCACTTAAGTAGAACGAATGCTTTATTCTTTACAGGATAATACTGATAGAATATTCTGATTTTTTTTGGAGGCGAAAATTAAAATTGGAATTATAGGACATGGCTTTGTTGGTAAAGCAACTGAAGATGGTTTTTCTATCAATTCTGAAAAGAAGATTATAGATCCAAAATATGGTTCAAATATTAGTGAGCTTGATAGCTTTAATCCTGACTTCATTTTCATCTGTGTTCCAACACCCATGAGTGAAGATGGTAGTCAAGACTTATCAATAATTAATGAAGTTTTTGAATCTTTGAAAGGAAAATTCAAAAACTCTATTTTGATATTAAAAAGTACTATTCTCCCTGATTTTTTATATTTTTATTCGAGTGATTTCCAAAATCTTGTTTATAACCCAGAATTTCTCAGAGAGAGTTTCGCTTCTGAAGACTTTATAAATTCTCAAATGATTCTTTTGGGGGGTGAAAAAACAAATCTTGAAAAAGTAAAGCTTCTTTATCAAAATCATTCAAAATGCAAAACAAATAATTTCATTTTTACTGATTTCCAAACTGCTTCCTTAGTCAAATATACAATCAATACTTTTTTAGCAACTAAAGTTCTATTTTTCAATCAAATTAATAGTATTTTCAACAAATCTGGATCAAGGGAATCCTGGAGTAAGTTCATAGATATTGTTTCTCAAGATAAAAGGATTGGAACTTCGCATATGCAAGTACCCGGCCCAGATGGACGAAGAGGTTTTGGCGGAGCATGTTTTACTAAAGACACTGCGGCATTAAGTTCATATTCAAGAGTGAATAAAACCGAGATAAATTTAATAGAAAGCATAATCAAAATTAATAATTTAATTAGGAAAAGTTACAATGAGCTTGATGCAAGAGAACGAGAACAGAATGTTAATTATGAAGATATTTAAGACTTGCTACTTTTGCCCGGGTGGTGGAATTGGTAGACACAAGGGACTTAAAATCCCTCGAAGGCAACTTCGTGCCGGTTCAAGTCCGGCCCCGGGTACCAAAAAATAATGAATGAATTAGATAAAAAAGTATTCGACAAAATAGATTTAAAAGAAGTTAGTTTTTTTGAGATTTTTAATGTCATTTCCAGATCAAAAAACTTACTTATTCTAACTATATTTTTTTCTATTTTGTCAGGATTAATATATAGCCTATCCATAGATAACGTTTACCTTTCAAGTTTTAAGTCTGAGTCCAAAATTATTTCTGATAACTCAATAAACGATTCTGGCCTTATGTTTCAACAGATCTTGGGAATGTCGCAAGATTCCACTCTCCAAAAAGTTATAAATCAAATTAGGTCAAAAGATTTTTTTGAAACATTAATGGAAAATCCTGTATTCATGGACCAAGCAGGGTTATCTTATGATTTCTCTTTTGATAAGAATCATCATATTTTTCTTAATAGCAAGCTTTACCTTAAGGAATATCCACTTACTGAATCATTAGAGCTTGGGATATTAGATTCGTCGCCACAGAAAGCTTTTTCAATGATTGAAATTGTAATGAATTCCTTTAATGAATTCTCAAAAGAAAAAGACATAATCGAGGCAAAAAAATCTAATGAATATCTTTTAGCACAGATGGGGACTACAAACATTCCTGAGCTGAGGCAATCAATATCAAATTTAATAAAATACAATTTAAAAACTCTTGCTTTAGCTGAGGCATCAGAAACTTATAAACTAAAAATTTTAGATTCTCCCCGTATACCTAATTTTAAATTCAAACCAAACAGAGTCCTGATTCTTATAGGGTTCTTAGTTTTTTTCATTACAATGTATTTAATCATCATTTCCTTCTTTTTTATAAAAAATAAGTTCATTGATTTTTCCTTTCGAAATTTGAAAATTTCTTTAGAAGAAATTAAATAATCTTAATGAAAAGTTTGCTAAAACTTTTGATTCCTCAATTTTTTATAAAAATTGTTTTATTGTTTAAAGATAATAAAAAATTTTTAAATCACAAGGAGTTTGCCAACAATTTTTATCAAGGTATTAAAAAACCTACCAACTCTCTAGATTTAGGCTCAGGACTAAGCCCGCAAAATCCGTTTAAAGCTTTAAATGTTTTTGGGGTAGATTTGATGGAATATCCAAATAATCCAAATATTAAAAAATGTGACTTAGGTATCGAAGAACTCCCCTTTGATGATTCCTATTTTGATGTTATTACCGCATATGATCTGATAGAACATATTCCAAGAGTGGTATATTTAAATGATCGTAAAAAATATCCATTTATTTTTTTAATGAATGAAATACATCGATGTCTCAGAACTGATGGGATTTTTTTATCTAAGACTCCCTCTTTCCCTTTTCAATCTGCTTATCAAGATCCTACTCATGTAAACATCATCACTCCTAAAACTTTTGAATTTTATTTTTGCTCTTTGAATGGAAAACCATATGCAAAAAGGTATGGATTTAATGGTGATTTTAAGTTGATAAAACAGGGTTGGGATGGACAGGATTTGATCTCTTTAATGAAGAAAAATAATTCTTCAAATGAAATAAACTGAGTAAATGAATTATTTTGAGATCTGGAATCATATTTCACAAAAAAAAAGAATTTATATCTTTTTAACAATTTTATGCTCCATGTTTGGAGCCCTATTAGAATTGTTATCTTTGGGATCTCTTTATCCTTTTATCACATTAATATTGTCTCCTTCTGAATTTGAAGATAATAAAATTTTTAAATCAATAGTTTCATATCTTCCTTGGACCAAAAAAGGAGATTTAGTATACAAACTAACAACTATATTTGTTAGTTTAATTATCTTAACTAATTTATTTCGAATTTTTATTCTTTGGCTAAATTCAAGAGTATCTCATTCAATTGGTGCTGATTTTAGTAGTAAGGCGTATGTAGAGCTGTTAAATAGAGACTACATATTCCATACAACTACTAATTCTTCTGAATTAACAAGTACTCTTACAAGAAAAATAGATTTATTAACAAATTACTTTATATTGCCCTCGTTAACTTTATTTGCATCATTAACTTCATCATTTGCAATTATTGTTACTTTAATATTAATTGATTATAGAGTTGCTCTAGGATCTTTCATTATATTTGGTTTAATCTATTTTTTGATCGGTTTTTTATCTAAAAGAAAAATAAATAAAATTGGCCAAAGTATAGTTTTCTCTTCTGATAAAATATTCAATGTTATTAAAGAATCATTTTCAGCCATAAAAGAAATAATAATTTATAACAGTCAATCTTTTTTCTCAGAACCATATGAGAAATTAGACAAAGAAATTAAAAGAAAGCAAGCAGAAAATATATTTTTTATGCTCAGTCCAAGATATGTGGTTGAAGGGTTAGGAATCGCTTTAATAGCCATATTTTCTGCTTGGCTTGCAACAAATTTTGATAATGCAATAGAGTTCATTCCAATATTAGGTGTTTTAGCCTTAGGAGCTCAGCGTTTAATTCCGCAGATTCAGAATGTTTATACATCCTGGGCAAATATAACTATGTCTCAGCAAGGGCTAAATGACCTGAAAAAAATTTTAGAAAAGACAAAAAATCATAATGTAGAACAAAACATAGAATTAAAATTTACGAGAGAAATAAGAGTTGACTCTTTATCTTATTCTTTCTCAAGCTCACAACCTATTCTCAAAGACGTTTCTATGCAAATTAAAAAAAATACTTGCATAGGTTTGATGGGGGAAACAGGTAGCGGTAAGACTACTCTCATAAATTTGATAATGGGCCTCTTAAAAAGTGATGATAATAAAATTTTTATAGATGACATACCATTAAAAAAATCTTTAATTCCTAATTGGAGAAATCAAATTTCTTTTGTTCCTCAGAGGATTTTTATTTCAGACTCATCATTCATAGACAATATTGCTTTTGGGGAGAATCCTGAGAAGATTGATTTAGAAAGAATTATAGATTGTTGCAAAAAGGTTGGTCTTCATGACTTCATTAATTCTCTACCTTTAAATTACAGAACAAATCTGGGAGAAAACGGCGATCAATTATCGGGGGGACAAATTCAAAGAGTTGGTCTTGCAAGAGCTCTATATAAAAAATCATCAGTGATGATTATTGATGAAGGTACTAGCGCGTTAGATATGGAAACTGAGAAGAAAATCATGAATTCGCTTCTATCAGAGGAAAATATGACACTTATTTTGGTTGCGCATAGATTAGATACTCTTAAATCATGTGATAATGTATTTTTGTTAGGCAATGGAAAAATCCTGAATAAATATTCTAAAAAAGATTTTTCTCATTTTTTAGATAACCAAATCTAATTTATAAAATAATTCCAGCTGTGAGGAAATTAATTTGGCAGGAGGCAGATTTTTATGGAGCTTCTAAGATTATTTTTAAATCAAGCAAGCTCCCCTTATCCTTCAAGGCATCATGGACCCATGGTCTTCATGACGGTTTTTCAAAAAATTATGATACTTCTTGGCTAATCCATCCTGATGAAATAAATTTTCCTATTCATTTAGTAAATAATAATCACGCTGCATCATATTTAGATAATTTAGGTAAAGAATGTTACCCCGTAGGAATGCCAATAATTTATGCATCAAGTTACGAATTAAAATTTAAAAATAACCGTCTATTTGTTCCAACACATTCTATTGATAAAAATCAACAACAATACTTTGAGGATTGGAAAAAAATTATAAAAAAATATAACTGCGACTCAATTTGTTTATCAAAGAATGATTTTCTTCATCAAAGAAAAGTAAAATTTGATTTTGGAATTGATAAAGTCTTTTGCGGAGCTCATCCAAGCGATACAAAATCTTTGGAAAGAATAAAATCAATTTTTAAATCAACTAAAGATTTATTAACCAATGGGTATGGTTCACATTTAATTTATGGAAGTTTTTATGGAGCTAATGTTAATGTGATTGATGAATTTGAAGATAATTACTCTATGGAGAGAAACAAAAAAAGAGAAATAGAAATATCTAAAATGGTTTCTAAAAGCTTTCACGATAAAATTTTTAAAATTACTGGATCTTTAGAATCATTCTCTCGAAGTATATGGTTTTATGACTCCGAGAATGAAAAAAAAGAATTTTCTAAAGAAATGATTGGAATAGACCATCAAAAATCTTTATATCAAATAAGAAATCTTTTATCTCCTTGCTCAAAAAAGCAAGAGTTAAGCTTATTTTTTGATCAAATTTATAGAAGATCCTTGAGAAGAATTAAACCATGATCAATCAAGTTAATTCTTCAAAATTTTTCTTTAGAACTTATGCGCTATTAGTTTTTGTCTGGATGTACTTTTTATTTCCAAAAATTAACTTAATACCAATTTCCAATTTCAATCTAAGGCTTCAAGATTACATTTCTATAATAATTTTCTTTCTGATGTGGAGTATTAAAATTGATAGAAAGGTAGTTTTTTTCTTACTTTTATTTTGCCTTTTTCAATTTTTAATTGGTTTTATTTACAATCAGCTAATCGGTGTGGTTTTTATTCTCAGACTTATGCAATATATTTTGATTGGCTACGCTGTCTATTTATTGATTAACTCAAATTTAAGAAAGACTTTTTTTTATATTTCTTTTGGAATTATTTTTATTTACTCCTTACTCCAGTTTTTTTTATTTATTCCAAATCTTGATCCTGGTAGGGGTATTTTATACAGCACTCAATTTTCTGGTCCTTTCTCCACTTCAGCGGAACTTTCTTATTTTATTACTAGCACTTTTTTATTTTTCTTTTCAGTGGGAATCTTTCAAAGATCTCTTGTTTCTTTTTTGATCTCTTTAAATGGAGTTATCTTTGCACCGTTGATTTATTTTGCAATTTCATCATTAAAAAGAGTTATTTTGAGGTTACCAAGAACACTAATCATTTTTTTGCCCTATTTATTCATTTTTCTTTTGGCGACATACTTCATCGACCTTGATATTTTAATGGCTAAGGTAGTTACTCCAGAGTACCAAAATTTATCTGAGCTTCAAAAAGGCAAAAGTTTAAATCTCACAGGAATAGATGGCCCCCTATCTTTTTTATTCAGAGTAAATAAATTTTTGGACATAATTATTTATATGCTCAACAACCCTTTAATTATCCTTTTTGGATGCGGATATGGATGCGGAATGGGAGCTATAGATTCAGGCATTATCAGAATTCTTTTAGAATTTGGATTGATAATACCTTTTCTTTTCATGTTTATAAGATTTATACCAAAGTATTTTCTTGCTTGCTTTCTTGGCGTAAATCTTCTATTCGATGCATTTTGGAGCTCTCAGGTAGCGCCAATTCTTTTTGCAGCTATGTTTTATATCAATTATTTAAAGGAGTAGTACTCTAATCATCTCCTTCTCTTCAAAATCTTGGAACCAACAAACTTACTAGAATTAGAAAACAATAAATATATAAAAGCTATAATTAGCTATATCAACAAGAAAATAATTATTTTTACTAATGACAAAATCTATATCAGTTTGTATGAGTGTTTTTGGTAAAAGCAAATATTTATCTTCTCAACTTGAAAGTATTATTAATCAGACAGTAAAAATTGATGAATTAATCGTTGTAGAAGACTTTTCTGGAAAAGAAAGCCCTAAAAAATTAATACAAGAAACTTGCTCTTTGAAAAATATAAAATTAGTTTACTTCAAGTTAAGAAGAAATGCGGGCCCCCATGAATCATTTAGGCTTGCAATTAGTAATAGTAATGGAGATATTATATTTCTCGCAGATCATGACGATATTTGGAGCCTAGATCGAGTCGAGAAAGTAATTCCTTATCACGACAAATCAATACTAGTTCTGAGTAATGGCCTTTTTTATGAAAAGAACAAACCTGAAAAGAGAATTTATAAAAATTTAGAATTTAATATATTCAAAATAATTGAAAGAAATAAGTTTATTGGTGCAACTTTTTCAATCGAAGGTAACTTTGCAAGAAATCTCTCCAAATTTCTTTCCTTTTATCCAATGCATGACTGGGTCATTTATTTAGCTTCATTATTATTGAAGAAAAATATTCATTTAACTGATGAAGACTTATTTTTTTATAGAAGGCATTCAGAAACCTACACTGGCAGAAAAAAAAATTGATTAATTAGGAAGCTACAATATAGACTATTTATTATAAAAAATTTATTTGTGATCCTTTTGTCAGCTAATAAATTGAACAAATCTTGATTTATACAGACAAAAAGTTCTCATGCCTAAGATTTGCGTTCTATTAGCTTCTTACAATGGTGAGAAATTTATTTCTGAGCAATTAGAATCAATAAGAGCTCAAAAACATGTTGATATTGATCTATATATTTCTGATGATAATTCTGCTGATGAGACTTTAGAAATTGTTAAAACATATCAAAATCTTCATAAGCATTCTTTTCCAATAAAGATCTTTGAAAATAAGATTAATTCTGGATCTGCAACCCTAAATTTTTTTAACCTTTTAATGAAGATAGATTTAACTAAATATCAAGCTATTTCTTTTGCTGATCAAGATGATATCTGGCACGAAGATAAACTTTTTTCAGCTTGGAA
>MDTB01100049.1_pt1 | contig 29309 bp, 30 predicted proteins | sample 811161 | NCBI WGS metagenome assembly MDTB01 (sample SAMN05326650, study PRJNA326480) | marine metagenome | isolation source: seawater | place: Mediterranean Sea | collected 2009
TGATAGGCTGGATGTGGAAGCGCAGTAATGCGTGCAGCTGACCAGTACTAATAGCTCAATTGGCTTGATTTATGCACTGAAAAAAATTTTAAAAATATTGATATAGTTTGTTATAATTAACGAGATAAATACTTAATCTCACAAAATGAAATCAAAAAAAACCATCGCTATAATACCAGCTAGATCTGGTTCTAAATCTGTAAAAGATAAAAATATTAAATCGTTAGGAAACAAACCATTAATCGCTTGGTCTATTGAGTTATGTTTAAAATCAAAACTCATATCTAAAGTGTATATTTCTACCGACTCGTTAAAATACTCCAGGATAGCTAAAAAATTTGGAAAAGTAGAAATATTAATAAGACCAAAAAAATTATGTGGTGATTTATCAACGGACTATCAAATGATAGAACATTCAATAAAAAATATTAATTACGATTACGATTATATTGCACATGTAAGGCCGACAACACCATTAAGAAGAATTAGTGATCTAGATAACGCAATAAAATTATTTTCAAATTCTCAATATACTTCTCTCAGATCCGTTCATGAAATGCCAGAAACTTCATATAAATCTGTTGAGATTATTAAAGGAAAATTAAAGTCACTCAAAAACCTAAAATTAAATATAGATGAAATTAACGCACCAAGACAAAGTTTTAACAAAACTTATTTTCCAAATGGAGTAGTGGATTTATATAAAAAAAAACTGATTATCAAAAATAAAGTGCTATTTGGAAATAATGTAAAAGCATTCAAAACTGAATACGCTCATGAAATTGACAACAACGAAGATTTCAAATATTTAGAATTTCTATGGCAAAAAAAATTATAAAAACAAAAAATATATTTATTAAAACAGCTATACCAGCCCCAGGTACTTTTGAATTATTTAAAAAATTAAGTCAAGTTGAGTCCAGATCAATGCATGGTCAATTACCAATCGCATGGTCAAAGGCAGAAAATTTTAGTATATATGATTTAGCTGGAAACAAATTTATTGATTTTACCTCAACAATTTTTGTTGCAAATACAGGTCATTCAAATTCGAGAGTTAAAAAATATATTCAACAAGCGCTTAATACTAATTTAATTCATAGTTATGCTTACATAAACAAAATTAGAGCTGATTATCTAAAAAAATTAATAAAATTCGCTGGCAAAGGTTTTGAAAAAGCTTTTCTAATGTCTGCTGGTACTGAGGCTACAGAGGCTGCATTCAAACTAATGCGAATGAATGGTCAAAAAATAAAAAAAAGAAGACTTGGAATATTATGTTTTGAGGGAAATTGGCATGGAAGAACTATGGCATCACAAATGATGAGTGGAAACAAAAAACAAAAAGACTGGATAGGTTATCACGATAAGGATATTCATCACATTCCATTTCCTTATCCGTGGTTGATAAATAATGCAAATGAAGAGGAATTTTTAGAAAAATCAATTAATAAATTAAAGAAAAAAATTAATTTAAAAAAAGATCTTTGTGGTGTGATGATAGAAACATTTCAAGGCTGGGGAGCATTATTCTACCCTAAAAAATATATAAAACTTTTAGCAAAAATTTGTAAAAAAAATAATATTTTAATTACTTTTGATGAAATGCAGGCAGGTTTTGGTAGAACAGGAAAAAATTTCGGTTTTCAACATTATGACATTTTGCCTGACTTAATTTGCTGCGGCAAAGGTATGGGAGGTGGAGTGGCATTGTCAGGTGTTATTGGAAAAAAAAAAATTATGGACCTACCAGAAACAGGTAATATGAGCAGTACAAATTCAGCGAATCCTATTGCTTGTAAAGCTGGAATGGCAGTAATCGAAGAAATAGAAAAAAAAAAATTAATAGCTAAAGCAAAACAAAATGGTTACTTGTTACATAAAAATTTAACAAAGATAAGTAAAAGCTTTCCAAAATTATTTAATATTTACGGAAAAGGACTTATTGCAGCTATGGTATTTAGTAAAAGTAACGATATTGATGAAAAATTAAAAAATTTTGTAGAGCTCTGTATGAAAGATGGACTCCTGTTAGTTTACACTGGGCGAGAGTCAGTAAAAATAGGCCCACCATTAACAATCACTCAAGATGCGATTAATGAAGGAAGTCAAATAATTGGAAAGAATTTAAATATAATATTTGGAAAATGATAGAAATTAGACACACTGGTCTTGTTACAAATAACATCAAAGCATCTCTTACATTTTGGCAGAAGTATTTAAAATTTAAGATTAAAAAAGAAATGAATGAACAAGGTGATTTGATTGATAAGATAATGTTGTATAAAAATGTAAAAGTAAAAACATTTAAATTAGTAGATATAAATAATAACTTACTAGAATTACTTTACTTTAAGAACTCTCCTAAAACTAAATTTATAAAATTAAAACCATACTCAAATGGATTTTCTCATATCTCTTTAACAGTAAAAAATTTAAATATCTTGTATAAATTTTTAAAAAAAAAAAAAATTTCATTTAATTCAAAACCTCAAAAATCAGCAGATGGGAATGTTTTAATGACATACTGTAAAACACCTGAGGGAGCTTACTTAGAATTAGTTCAAGAATTAAAAAAATGAAATTTAATTTTGGAATTATGCAAGGCAGACTCTCAAAGAAAGTAGGAAATAAAATACAAGCATTTCCTGAAAAAAATTGGAAGATAGAATTTTTAAAGGCAAAATGTCTTGGATTGAAATCAATTGAGTGGACTCTTGATTATAAGAATTTAAAAAAAAATCCAATTATGACTAAAAATGGCCAATTAGAAATAAAAAGATTATCAAAAAAACATTCAATAAAAATTAATTCTTTAACCGGTGATTGTTTTATGCAACAACCATTTTGGAAGTTTAAAGATAATAAACATTTAATTGATGATTTAATACAAATAATTAATAGTTGTAAGTTATTAGGGATAAATCTCATTGTAATACCTCTTGTAGACAATGGAGCAATTAATTCTAATGATGATAAAAAAAATTTGCTAGAAATTTGTAATTATATTAAAAAATATTTGAAAGACACCCAAATTAAATTGATATTTGAGTCGGATTTTCCTCCAAAAAAATTAAAAAAATTTATTAAGCTGTTTGATAAGAAATTTTTTGGGATAAACTATGATGTAGGTAATAGTGCTGGATTAAATTATAAAATTGATGATGAATTTAAGTGTTATGGTGACTATATATGTAATATTCATATTAAAGATAGAATTAAATTTGGTACAACAGTAAGATTAGGCAAAGGTAATGCAAATTTTTTAAAATTATTTAAAAATTTAAAAAAGATGAAATATAGTAAAAATTTAATTTTACAAACTGCCAGATCAAATAATAACCAACATGTAAGTGAAATTAAAATAAATTTAAACTATTTGAAAAAATTTAAAAATGTATAACAAAAGAACTATATTTATTTCTGCCTCCTCTTCTGGTATTGGTTATCATTTAGCAAAAAAGTATTTGTTATTAGGATATAAATTAATAATAAATGGACAAAATTTATCTAAACTTAAAAGAGCTTCAAAAAGATTAAATAATTGTGATTATTATTTAGGTGATTTAACTAAAGAAAACAAAATTCAAACTTTTGTTAAAAAAATTAAAAAAAAATATGGATACTTAGATATTTTGATTTGTAATTTAGGTGACAGTAATTTTAAAAAAAATGATAAAGATTTTGATTTTGCATTTAGGCATAATTTTTTTTCCACAGTAAAATTAATTGAAAATTCAAAAATTATTTTTAAAAAAGAGAGAAGTAAAATAATTTGTATTTCATCAATCTGTGGACTTGAAAGTATAGATGGCGCTCCAGTTGGTTATTCAGTTGCAAAATCTGCACTTAATTTTTATATAAAACTTATTTCAAGAGAATTGGCAAATAATGGAATTACGATAAACGGTATTGTTCCAGGTAATATTTTTTTTAAGGGATCCACATGGGATTTAAAAATGAAAAAAAATCCTTTAAAAACGAAAAGATATATTAAAAAGCATGTCCCGATGGGTAACTTTGGATCTATCAATGATATTTTTGATATATGTAAAATGTTAACAGAAAATAATAGTAAATTTTTGACTGGTTCATTATTAAAGTTAGATGGTGGCCAAACAAAAAGTATATAAAGATTAATGAACCAACAAAATTATTTAGAGACCATTTATAACGAACATTCAACTCCCATAACAAGTTATCCAAAAAAACTTATAAAATATTTAGTAGAAAGATTAAGTCTTAAAAAAAATCAAAAAGTTTTAGAGCTGGGTTGTGGACGAGGTGAATTTTTGAACGAATTTGTAGAGTGTGAATTGGATGGTTATGGAGTGGATATTTCAGATTATTGTAAAAAATTTTTTCCAACTCTTAACTTTAGAAAAGTTGATATGGCTAACGAAAAATTACCCTATGAAGATAATTATTTTGATGTAATATATTCTAAATCAATCATTGAGCATTTTTATTTTCCAGAAAAGATATTTCAAGAGGCTTATAGAGTTTTAAAACCTGGAGGGATTATTATTACATTAACACCTGAATGGAAATATATTTATAAATCTTTCTATGATGACTATACTCATAGAGTTCCTTTTACAAAAACTTCCTTAAGAGACATTCATGAGATGCAAAATTTTAAGCAGATACAGGTAGAGAGTTTTATACAATTACCGATCTTATTTAAGAAAAGTTATTTTAGTTATTTTCTAAAATTTCTATCTTTCTTAACAAGAATTATTATCCCAGATAATTTTAGAATGAGAAATAAATGGATAAGATTCTCTAAAGAGATTATGCTTTTATCAATTGCAACAAAATAATTTTTTATTAAATTATTGTTCTGCCACCGTCAGCTATCACTACTGAACCAGTTAAATAAGAAGATAACTCGCTGCATAAAAAAAGAATCAAACCATTGTATTCATCTTTTTTTGCCATTCTTCCTAGTGGAATTAATTTGTTAATATTTTTTACAAAACTAGGGTCTTGTCCGTTGTAAATACCTCCAGGCGCTATTGCATTACATCTAATATTATTTTTACCCCAGTAAGAAGCTGTATATTTTGTTAAACCTATTATACCATGTTTAACTACAGAATAAGTTATTGGTTTAACAAAATTTGTATTTTTATAAATTCTTTGATCAGGCGCAATGATACCTAAATCTGATGATATATTTAAAATTATACCTTTATTTAACTTTGACATGTATGTTCCAAATATTTTTGTGCACAAATAACTTCCTTTAAGACTAACGTTTAAATCTTTTTCCCATAATTCATTTGAAAAATTTTCAAGTTTTAATTTTTTTTTTGATAATTTATTAGGCTTATAATCAATGGCAGCATTATTTATTAGAACATCAATTGGTAATCTTTTTTTTTTAAAAAAATCTATTACTTTTTTAAGCTGGTTTTCTTTAGTAACATCTGATTTAAAAAATTTTGTAATATTATTTTTTTTTGGTCTAGTTAAATCTATAGAATAAACATTGGACTCATTTTTTAAAAATGCATTTACTATTTGAGAACCTAAAAATCCACTTCCCCCTGTAATCAAAATATTTTTATTTTTTAGATTAAATGATATATCTTTCATATTATGATTATAAATATAGCTTTTTTAAATTATTATGCTAAAAGAAACAATCTTAAATGAAAAAACCTCTACTATTAGCTGAAATTGGAATAAATCACAACGGTGACATTAAAATTGCAAAGAAACTAATTGAAACTGCTAAAACAAATGGTTTTGATGTAGTTAAATTTCAAAAAAGAGACATAGATTTAGTTTATTCAAAAGAAATACTTGATACGCCCAGAGAAAGTCCTTGGGGAACAACAACGAGAGAACAAAAAACTGGTCTTGAATTTTCAGAAAAAGACTATGACGCGATTGATAAATATTGCAAGCAGTATGAAATTAAATGGTTTGCATCAGCATGGGACTTGAATAGTTTGAATTTTTTAGACAAATATGACTTAGAGTTCAATAAAGTCGCTTCTGCAATGATTGTTGACAAAGTTTTCTTAGATAAATTGGCAAAAAAGAATAAACATACGTTTATATCTACGGGAATGTCAACAAAGGGAGATATAGATACCGCAGTGGAAATTTTTGAAAAAAATAATTGTAGTTATGAACTAATGCATTGTGTTTCAACTTATCCTATGAAAACTGAAGATGCTAATTTATCTACTATTGAAGAACTTAAAAAAGTTTATAATTGCAATGTGGGTTACAGTGGACATGAAAATGGAGTAGTTGTATCTATAGCTGCTCTACAATTTGGGATTTCATCTTTAGAGAGACATATTACTTTGGACAGAGCCATGTATGGCTCAGATCAATCTGCTTCCTTAGAGCCAGCTGGCATGAAACATTTGACTGAATCTATTGAAAAATATTTTGTATCTATTGGAAAACCATCATTAGGTAAAATCTTAGACGAAGAAATTCCAATTGCAAAAAAATTAAGAGCGCATATTAAAGTTTAATCTCTAATATGAAAAAAAATTTTGATTTATATTTTGAAAAAAAAATTAGAGAGTCTATAAAAATAAAAAAAAAACTAGATAATAAAAATTTAAAAAAAAAAATATCTCAAGCAATAAGTATTATCTTCAAATCCATAAAAAATGGTGGAAAAGTTATGTTGTGTGGCAATGGAGGTTCAGCTGCTGATGCGCAACATTTAGCTGCTGAGTTTTTAGTCAGGTTGAGACCTAATATTAACAGAAATCCAATTCCAGCGATTTCATTAGCTCAAGATACCTCAACTATAACAGCATGTGCAAATGACTATTCTTTTAATACTTTATTTGCAAGAAATTTAGATGCTCTAGGATCTAAAAAAGATGTTTTGATCGTAATTACAACAAGTGGAAATTCTAAAAATATTTTGGAGGTGTTAAAAACTGCTAAAAGAAAAAAAATATATTCTATAGCCTTTTTGGGAAACAATGGGGGTAAGGCTAAAGATTTAACAGATTTGGGCTTAATAGTACCAAGTAAAATTACTGCAAGAATTCAAGAATGCCACATCTTTATGGGCCACATAATGTTTGAGGCTGTAGAAGACTTATTAATAGATTAATTTTATTTATGATAATTTGTAAAACACCCTACCGAATTTCATTTTTTGGAGGTGGATCTGATTATCCGTTGTGGTTAAAAAATAATGAAGGAGAAGTTATTTCAACTTCTATAGATAAATATACTTATATTTCATGTAGATTTTTGCCAAATTTTTTCAAACACAAATATAGAATTAGTTACTCACAACTAGAAGAAGTAAAAAAAATTTCAAAAATAAAACATTACGCAGTTAAAAAAATTTTAGAAAAACACCCTATTGGTAAACAGGGTCTTGAAATTCATTATGACGGAGATTTGCCTTCAAATTCAGGAATGGGCTCAAGTTCAAGTTTTGTTGTTGGCCTATTGAATTCACTGAATACTTTAGAAAATCTAAATCAAAATAAAAAACAAATTATAAACAAAAGAGATTTAGCAGATTTAGCCATAAAATATGAACAGAAAGTGCTTAAAGAAATTAGTGGATATCAAGATCAAATAATCACTTCACATGGAGGTTTCAATAATATTAATTTTTTTTCACATAAGAGATACGCTATAAAAAAAATTAATATCAGCAATAAATCAAAAAATGACTTAAATAATAATTTATTCCTGGTTTATAGTGGAATCAAAAGATATGCACATAAAATTGCTGGTTCATTTGTACCAAATCTTAATAATACCAATAGGGATTATATATTGGAGATATTAAAACATGTTAAGATTGCAAAAAAATTGTTAGAAAATAAGATGTTCGATGATTTTGGAAGACTATTAAATGAAAGTTGGCTGGTAAAAAAACAACTCAGCAAATCTATTAGTAATAAAAAATTAGATTATATATATAAATATTGCCTGAATTGTGGAGCCCTTGGAGGCAAACTTTTAGGAGCCGGTGGAGGTGGTTTTTTTGTTTTTTATGTACCAAAAAATAACCATAAAAAGTTTAAACAATTAATAAAAAAACGCTATATAATTATTGACTTTAAATTTGAAAATGAAGGTTCTAAAATTATTCATAAATTTTAAGTATTGATCTAATGAATTTTAAACACCCTTTAATGGACAACAATATAACAAGAGAAGATCTTGATAAAGTAATTCAGTTTCTCAAAAAAGATAATCTTATTCTAACCCAGGGATCACATGTACGAGAATTTGAAAATAAATGGTCAAAATGGCTTGGATGTAAATATAGCGTTTTTGTTAATTCTGGCTCCTCAGCAAACCTTTTGTCGATTGCTGCTTTAAAAGTCATGGGTTATAGAGGGGAAATAATTGTTCCAACGTTAACTTGGATATCAGACATAGCTGCAGTTTTACATTGTGGTTTTAAACCCATTTTTGTTGATATAAACCCATATTCGCTATGCATGGATGAAAATCAAATAATCAAAAAATTGAATAAAAAAACAGCAGCCGTTTTTATTACTCATGTTCAAGGATTTAACGGATTATCAAATAAACTTATTAATGCCCTTAAAAGTTACAAAATACCTTTAATTGAGGATGTATGCGAGTCCCATGGTGCAAAATTTCAAAATAAAAATTTAGGAACATATGGATTGATGTCAAATTTTTCTTTTTACTATGCTCATCATATGAGTACGATCGAGGGCGGTATGATCTCAACAAATAGTAAAAAAATTGTAGAAATTATAAGATCTTTGCGGTCTCATGGTATGGCGAGAGAATTAGGAAACAAAAAGCTTGAAAATAAAATAATTAAAAGAAATAAAAATCTTTCACCAAAATTTATTTTTCTTTATTCTGGATATAATTTAAGAAATAATGAAATATCAGCCAAAATAGGCATTAATCAGTTAAAAAGATTAGATAGAAATAACAAATTAAGAACAAAAAATTTTCAACTCTTTTTAAGTTTAATCGACTCGAGCAAATATCAAACCAAATTTCAAACAGAAGGATCCTCTAATTATGCATTTCCAGTAATCTTAAATAAAGCAAATTTTATTAATAGAGAAAATTTTGAAAAAACATTGAATAAATATAATATTGAATTTAGAAGAGGGAATGCTGGAGGAGGAAATCAATTACGACAACCATATTTGAAAAAAATTGTTAATAATATTAATATTAAAAAATTTCCTAATGTAGATCATGTTCATTTTTTTGGATATTATATTGGAAATTATCCAACTTTATCACATGAAAAGATCAAAAAAATTTGTAATATATTAAATAAAATAAGATTTATTTGACCTATGTTTTTATCAGAAATTAAGGAATTTAAAGAGGATGCTTTTGAAGATGAAAGAGGAACGTACTGGACTTCTTGGAAAAGAAATAAGATAGAAGGACTAGACTTTAATCACGATAAATTTTCATTGTCAAAAAAGAACGTACTTAGAGGTTTTCATGGCGATTACAAATCTCATAAACTAGTAAGTTGTGTTTATGGAGAGGTAATTTTTGTATTGGTTAATGCAAATAAAAATCATGAAGAATATTTAAAATATAAATCATGGGTATTGACAGGAGAAAATAGAATTCAAGTTTTAATACCTCCAAATTTTGCTAGCGCTCACTTTTGCATTTCAAATAAATGCTTGTTTCATTACAAATTTTCATATAAAGGTGAATATCCCGATGTTGAAGATCAATTTTCTTATAAATGGAACGATAAAAAAATAAATTTCAAATGGCCAGTAGACAGCCCAATTTTAAGTAAAAGAGATAGATGAAAAGTAAAATTTTGATAACAGGTGGAGCTGGCTATATAGGATCTATGTTAGCTACCCGACTTGTTGACTTAGGTTATGAAGTGTTTGTTATTGATAAGCTAGTTTACTCTAAAGACTCGTTAAGTCACTTATTTATAAAGAAAAATTTTCATTTTATTTATGAAGACGTCACAAATAAAAAAATTTTAAAAAATTTATTAAAAAAAATGCAGATTGTTATTCCACTCGCCGCATTAGTTGGAGCACCATTATGTGAAAAAAAACCTAAAATGGCGAAGAGATTAAATTTTGATATAATAAAGTTTATTGTAGAGAATTTATCTAAAAAACAAAAAATAATTTACCCAACAAGTAATTCAGGATATGGAGTAGGAGAAAAAAATAAATTTTGTGATGAAAATTCTCCATTAAATCCAATATCATTATATGGTCGGACAAAAGCTGATGCAGAAAAAGTTGTCCTAAAACATAAAAACTCAATATGTTTTAGATTGGCTACTGTTTTTGGTTATTCTTACAGAATGAGGTCTGATCTACTTGTGAACAATCTTGTTTATTTAGCCTTAAAAAATAAAAAATTACAAATCTTTGAACCAAACTTTAGGAGAAATTTTATTCACATCTCTGACGTTGTAGAGGCATTTGTTTTTGCAATTATTAATTTTAAAAAGTTAAGATCTAATATTTTTAATTTAGGATTATCCACAGCTAATATAACTAAATTAAACTTGGCAAAAAAAATAAAAAAAAATGTTAAAGATTTAAAAATTCAAGTCATCAAAAACAGAAAAGATCCAGACCAAAGAGATTATTTTGTTAGTAATAGTAAAATTGAAAAAAAAGGATATAAAGCAAAAGTTTCACTTGAAAGTGGCATAAAGGAATTAGTGAAGTTTTTTAAGTTTTCTAAAATAGTGATTCTTAACAATTATTAATTCCTTATAAATTTATCAATTTGTTTTTCAATATTCTTGCTAACGTATTGGAATAAAATTTTAGATTTTTTAGCTGCTAATTCATCTGACCTCTTATCACCAATCATAATACTTTTTTTAATATTTATACTCCAAGAGTTTAAGACATCTTTTATCATTTTATTTCCAGGTTTTCTGCACAGACATTTTTTTTTAAATCTTTTGATGGTAGCTTTAGGATGATGTGGACAATATTTTACATCATTTATGAATAATTTATTTTTTATAAAGTCTAGTTTTATTTTATTTTGTAATTTTAAAAAATCATCTATTCTATAAAATCCCTTACCAATTCCTGCTTGGTTGGTAATTATAAAAATATAATAATTTTTAGCTTTTTTAAGTGCTGAAAAAATTTTTTTATTATATATAAAATCTTTAATTCTATACACGTATCCTTTATCTTCATTAATTACCCCGTCTCTATCTAAAAAAATTGCTGGTCTATTAAATTTTTTTTTGAATTGTTTTTTTGCCAATTTAAGATTTTTTTTTGTACCTATATCAATAAAATAACCATTTGAAAAAATTCCTTTAATTTTCTTTTTTTTAATTAATTTTGGTAAGATTTTTTCTTCTAAAGAAATATTTTCATTTGAAATATATCTAAAAATTTTTTTTGAAAAAAGGTAAATACCTGAATTCATAAGACTCATTTTTGAATTATTAGTAACAAATTTTTTACTATCTATATTCAAACTTGATAGTTTGTTGTTTCCTTTATAGATTTTATTTTTTATTAAAATCATTGTACCTATATTTGTACTTAGTTTTTTTTTAATTAATAAATCAATTTTGTAATCAAAGAAACTATCTCCATTTATTAAAACAAAATTATTTTTAATTTTTTTTTTTAAAGAAAATAGAGCACCCCCTGTTCCTTTCAGTTTTTTTTCAACAAAACAATGTATTGGTATTAAATTTGCTTTTTTTTTATGAAATTGTTTTTTTATCTTGTATCCTTTGTACCCTGCAAGAATATAAATATTTCTAAAGTTATATTTACTATAGTGATTTATTAAGTATTGCAAAAATGGAATTCCGTTTATTTTAATCAGAGGCTTAGGAGTATTTTTTGTTATTTCTTTTAATCTACTTCCTTTCCCTCCAGCTAAAATCACTAAATCTAAATAATTAAACATAATTTAATTTTTTTTTCTTATTTTTCCTTTATAAGAATATTATTTCCTATGGAAACTAATCTTTCTTATCTAATAAATAAAAAATATAATAGCCCTTGTTTAATTATAGGGCCAGGCCCAACAATGAGTGAATTTCCATATAATGATTTTAATGGAACAATTATATCAATTGGAGATGCAGCTATTAGAGGAAAACATTTATTTACACCTAATTATTGGGTGTGCTCAAATTCTCATTTTCCAGTACCTGAAATTGAATACCATTTAGAGATAATTAACGATTTTAAGGACACAACTTTTCTTTTTGCTGAAACTGAACTTTATGGCTTGTTATGGAATAAATCACAAGAATTTTTAAATAATAACCTTAAGGTAAAATGGATTTTGTTTGATGAGAGACACTTTCAAGGAAAAAATTGTAATCCAAAAAAAAAATGCTGCGATTTAATAAATTATAAAGATGGAGCATATACAATTCAAGAGTTGGTATCAAAAATATATAAGAGCGATAAAATAGCTAGACAAGGAGGTACAGTTTTTGAATATGCTCTATGCTTAGCTTTAATTTTAGGTTGTAACCCAATTTATATTCAAGGTGTTGATTTACCAACATCTGGAAGTTTTAGTAAGCCTGATTTTTTTGAAAAAGGGGATTTAGGACAAATGTATTTTGTAGAAAAAAAAAATAAAGTAAAGCTAGAAAAACTTTACGAAAAAACCTTTAAAGATATTTCCTCTAAATCTAGAGAGTTAAGTAAAAATAATACCTCATTAAGTTTATCAAAAAAAATTTCTAATATTCTAAAAAATTATTATAATTATTTTACAAAAAGGTCTTTAGGTTTTTCTCAAGTAATTAATTTAATTTTAGAAAATTGTACGGTATATTCAGAAATAGCTAATAATAATAATAAAAAAATTTTTTATTTAAGTTCTAAATCATCACTAAAATTTGTTAAAAATATGTATTTTAAAAACTCAAAAGATCTAAATTTTTGATTATGTTATTAGGTTTATGGAATTATCACGAAGTTCATCATAAAGATGATTTTATGCTAACTCCTGACACAAGTAATTGTTTAGGTGAGGATGTTTTAAGGTCATTTTATGAGTTTTATCTAGATTCTAAATTAAACAATCATAAACTAGAAATACTTAATAAGAAAAGAAATTTTATGGAATATGATGCGTTTATTTTTTTTAATTATCCAGACACGCGTAAAAGCTTTGTATTGGATGCACTAAATTCATCAAAAAAAAAATATCTTTTAAATTTAGAATGCCCAACAATTTATCCAAAGACTTGGGATAAAGAGATTTTCGAAAAATTTGATAAAATATTTACTTGGGACGACTCTTTAGTAGATAACTTAAAGTTTTTTAAAATTAATACTCCATCTTACCCTATTGAAAAAACAAAAAATTTACCTGAAAATTTGAGAACAAAATTTAGTGTTATTGTTGGAAGTAATAAAACAAGTAATAATGTTAATGATCTTTACCACAAAAGATTAGAAGTAATTAAATGGTATGAAAAAAATGAAACCAATGATTTAGATTTCTTTGGTTATGGATGGGATAAACACGTTTTTAAAGGCTCAAAAATAATTAAAGTATTCAATAAATTTAATTTATTAACAAAATTTTTGGCTCCAAAATTTAAAAATTACAAAGGATCTTTTGAGGGAAAGAAAATAGATTTATTGAAAGAATATAAATTCTCATATTGCATTGAAAATGCAAAAGGCTTTAAGGGTTATATTACTGAAAAAATATTTCATTGTTTTTTTGCGCTCACTGTTCCTGTTTACTTAGGATGTCCTAATATTACTGATCATATTCCTAAAGAATGTTTTGTAGATATGAGAGACTTTAATAGTGTTAGAGATATTCATATTTTTCTAAAAAATATGCCAAACGAAAAATTCGTTAATTATCAAAAATCGATTAAAAACTTTTTACATAGTGATAAATTTATTCCATTTTCAAATAAGCATTATATAGAAACTTTAAAAGATAATATTTTTGTTTAACTTGTATTAATGAAATCTAGAATAAAATTACCTTTAGTTTCAATTTGTATTCCGACTTATAACTCCGAGACAACAATTAGAAAAACTCTAAAAAGTATATTAAATCAAACTTATAAAAATTTTAAGATTTTTATAGTAGATAACGCTTCAACAGATAATACTGTCAAGATAATCAAATCGTTCAAAAAAAAAAAAATAAAAATTCATAAATTTAAAAAATTCTTACAAGCAGAAGAAAATTGGAGCAGATGTATTAAATTATCTGATGGAGATTATACGGCAATTTATCATTCAGACGATGTATATGATAAAGATATTATTTTAAAACAAGTTTGCTTTCTTGAAAAAAACTTAGAGTGTGGGGCTGTTTTTACAGAAGGTTCTTTAATTGATATAAATAATAAATTTATTAAAAAAATTAAAGTTCCTGTAAAAAAAAAGAGTGATAATTTTAATTATAATTATATCGAAGTTTTTGAAAAATTGGCTAAAGATTTTAATTTTTTAATATGTCCTTCAGCTATGGTCAGAACAAAGATTTATAAGAATTATGTTAAAAAATTTAATTTTAAAAATTTTGGTTCTAGTTCAGATTTAGATGCATGGTTAAGAATTTTGGAAAAATACGACATAGGAATTATCAAGCAAAATTTAATTTCTTATACTATTTCAGAAAAACAACAAACTACTCAAACGAGACAATTTAAAAACCTTCCAATATTTTTTAAAGTTATGGAGAAGCAATTTAAAAAAAAAAAAATAAGAGATAATAAATTTAAAGAAGATTTCCAAATATTGAAAAGTTACATTTTCTTATTTCTAATAATAGGTTCGATGCAAAATCAATTAAATAATAATTTAAATATTTTGTATAAAAAATTTTATAAAACTTTAATTCATACTAGACCTTTTTTTTTATCACGAAAAAAAACTACTATTATGATAATTTTATTTTTATTATTTATTACAAAATCATCAAAGTTTTTAAGAAAACAATTAGTTCAATTTTTGTATTTTAAATTTTATAAAATTGCCTAGTTAATTAGTTAAGTTTATTATTTTAATACTAAAAAAAACTTTATTTTTATGAATTACTGTATAAAGATAAATTATAGTTTTAATTAAAATTATAAAATTGATATTTTATGAAAGTAGTTATTTTAGCTGGAGGAAGAGGAACTAGAATTTCTGAGGAAAGTTCAGTAAAACCTAAACCACTAATCAATATTGGAAACATGCCTGTAATATGGCATATTATGAAAATCTACTCTTTTTATGGACATAAGGATTTTATAATTTGTTGTGGTTATAAAGGGTATTTAATAAAAGAATTTTTTGCAAATTATTTTCTACATAGCTCAGATGTCACAATAGATATTAAAAAAAATAAAATTAATGTACATCAAAATAAAGGAGAAGACTGGAAAGTTACTTTGGTAAATACAGGAGAAGAAACTTTGACAGGAGGAAGAATTTTAAGAATCAAGAAATTTATTGATGGTGATTTTTTAATGACTTATGGAGATGGTGTTGCCAATGTTGATATCAATAAATTAATCAACGCACATAAAAAAAATAAAAAATTGGCAACTATCACTGTTGTTACACCTCAAATTAGATTTGGAATGGTTAATATAAGCAAAGAAAATATAGTTAAAAATTTTATTGAAAAGCCAAAAACTAACTCCTCGTTAATCAATGGAGGTTTTTTTGTTTTGAAAAAAGAAATTTTTAAATATTTGAAAGATGATTTTACAATTTGGGAAAAAGAACCTTTGGAAAAACTTTCAAAAAATAGAGAACTTGCATCTTTCCATCATAAAGGATTCTGGTATGCAATGGATACTTTAAGAGAAAAAAATTATTTAGAAAGTTTGTGGACAGATGGTAAAGCACCATGGAAAATTTGGAATGACTAATGAGTTTAATAAATTAAGAAAATTTTGGAAAAATAAAAAAGTTTTTTTAACAGGGCACACTGGATTTAAGGGGGCATGGTTTACTATTTTTTTAAATTTATTGGGTGCAAAAGTAATAGGCTATTCTTTAAAACCTGAGAAAAAAAGCTTTTATAATTATGCCAAAATAAATAAATTTTGCGAAAAAATATTTTATGGCAATATTTGCAATTATAAAAATTTAAAAAAAAAAATGTTAAGTACGTCACCAGATATTTTAGTACATATGGCGGCTCAACCTCTAGTAAGATATTCATATGACAATCCAAGATATACTTATGAGGTAAATACAATGGGTACTATAAATATTTTAAGTATTTTAAATGAAATTAATTTTGTAAAAACGGCTTTATTTATCACAACGGATAAAGTTTATTATAATAATAATAAAAAGAAATTTTATGTTGAAAACGATATTTTGGGTGGAAAAGATCCTTATAGCAACTCAAAAGCCTTAGCTGAACTTTCGATAAAATCCTATTACGACTCCTTTTTAAAAGAAAAAAAAATATATTTAGCTGCAGCCAGGGCAGGGAACGTTATAGGAGGTGGTGATTTTTCAGAAGATAGAATAGTACCCGATTACTTTAGATCATTTAAAAAAAAAAAATTATACTTAAGACAACCAAATTCAATTAGACCCTGGCAACATATAATTGAGCCACTTTATGGATATTTAATATTGTTAGAAAAATTATACAAAAAGAAAAATTATAAACAAAAAAGTTGGAATTTTGGTCCAAAAAAATCAAATAATAAGTCAGTTATAAAAGTAATAAATTTATTAAATAAAAATTTTAATAATAAAATAAAAATTATTAAAAAATTAAATAAAAATAAAAATTATAGAGAAAGTCAGGTTTTAATGCTGAATTCAACAAAAGCGAAAAAAGAGTTAAAATGGAAACCAAAGTATAATCTAAGTTATTCACTAAAACTAGTAGCAGACTGGCACAGAGCACACCAATCCAACTCAAATTTGGTAGAAATTTCTCAAAATCAAATTTTAAATTATTTTAAAAAAACATGAACAATCTTAATAAAAAAATAAAAATTTATTAATTTAAAAATAAGCATAATATAAATTATCTGTAGATTTGAAAAAAAGATATTTGACCATGAAAGCATTAATTTTTGGAGATAAGGGTTATATAGCAAATTCAATTTTTTTTGATAAAGTAAAATCCTTTGAAGCAATTCTTCTCGATAAAAAAATAATTAATCAAAAAAAAAAATTTAACAAAAAAGTAGATTTAATAATACATACTCTAGGAGCTAATAAATTCATTTCCAAAAAAAATAAAAATTCAACATTAAAAAGTAAGCAGCAAATAACTTTAGATTTGGTAAATTTTGCTAAAAGAAATAAAATTAAAAAAATAGTGTATATATCTTCTACTAATATTTATAAAAATAATAAAAAAAAAATTAATTTAGAAGATCCATATATTTCGGCTCATATTGTAGCTGAAAATATTTTAAAGAAATATGCAAATAGTAATTTAAAAATAATGATTTTAAGAACCTCTCATTTTTTTGGATTGAGAGATACAATAAAGTCCAAAGGTAAGTTTTTATCAGTTGGAAATCAATTTATTAAATATGCTTTTAGAAGAAAAAAATTTATCTTAAAAAATAATAATGCCAAAATTAATATTTTACCTTTTAACTATTTTATTAATAAAATTTCTAAACTTTTATTTTTTAAAAGTTTTTTTGTAAAGAAAGATATTTTGTTTTTAGAAATACGTTTAGATATATTCTTAAAATATTTATCTGATTTTGTAACTTTAAAAACTTCTTTATCACCGATAACTTATTTAGATAGTGGAAAGATTTTACAATTAAAAAAAACAAAATTTTTTGATAAAATGAATAAGAAAAAAAAATCTTATCTTGATAAAGAAATTGAGTATTCAATTAACTTTTTTAAAAAACATTATCTTTAATAAATTAATCTTATGAATAAAAATCCATTAATCACTGTTATTATTACAACATATAATTCAAATATTAATTATTTTAGTGAATGTTTGCAATCAATTATTAATCAAACATATAAAAATTTAGAGATTTTAATAATTGATGATTTTTCGACAAAAATGAATTACAAAAAAATTAAATTGTTAATAAAAAAAAATTTTAAAGATAAAAGAATAAAAATTTATCAAAATAAGAAGAACTTTGGCGTTTCAAAATCTTTAAATAATGGTATCAAGTTTTCAAAAGGAGAATATTTAACTTGGTGTAGTTATGATGATTATTTTCATTTAGATAAAATATCTTTACAATACAATAAAATTAAAAATTTAAACAAGACTATTATATCATGCAATACAACCATTAAATATGAAAATTATAATTTTTTCAGAAAAGTAAATTATAATTTTATTACTAAAGATAGAGACTCTTTATTATTATCCGATAAATTTAGTGGTGGTTCATTTTTAATTTCAAAAAAAATATTTAATATGTGTGGTTTTTTTAATGAAAAACTTAGATTTACTCAAGATTATGATATGTGGTTAAGATTTTATGATTATAATATAAAGTTTATTAATTTAAATAAATATTTATTTTTTAGCAGAATTCATATTTTACAAGATACAAATAAAAATTCAAATAAAGTAATAAAAGAAAAGAACAAATTTTATTTAGAATATTTGAAAAAGAATATTTTGTATTTTATAAATTTTTATTCAAGATATGATTTAATAAAAATATCTTTTTTTTTTAGAATTAGAGGTTATTTCGATATTTCAAACTATATTGATACAAAGATTTTAAAATTTTATAATTCAAAAAAATTAAAAATTAAGTTATATTTTTTAAAATTAACTTTAAGTCTAACCAAATTTACATCAAATTCTTTTTATTATTCTTACAGTTTTTTTAAGAAATTAATTATTAAAATATTAAATTTCGTATATTACATCGATAAGATATTTAAGTTTGATAGAAAAAATTAATGGTAATTATTTAAATAAAATATGCAAATTTTTTTTGATGGTATAAAACTTTTAAAATCAGAGGATAAATTAAAATTAATACTTCTATTTTTCTTAATTATTGTAAATGTTTTTTTTGAAATGTTGGGTATTGGACTGGTTTTCCCCTTATTAGGTTTTCTGATGAGCGAAAAATTTTTTTTAGAATATATACATTACCTAAGTTTTTTAGAATTTTTCTTTGAATTAAATAAAAAAAATTTAATTATTTTTTTATCTCTATCTTTAATCTTGATTTTTCTTATAAAAAATTTGATTAGTTTTTTACTTTCATTTTTTAAATATAAATTTACATATGACCTCTTAAATTATTTCTCTGTTAAATTATTTGATCATTATATTAAAAATGATTATATGTATTTTACAAAAAACAATTCCTCTTTACCCATCAGAAATATAGATAATGTTGCTATCTTTACCGAGGGATTAAATCAGTTTTTATTTTTACTGATTGAGGTTTTGTTTTTATTTTGTATATTATTTTTTTTGTTTTATATAAGCTTTACTAGTACCATCGTTTTAATATTGATTATTTTAATTGCTTTTTTTTCATTTAAAGCTTTAACAAAAAAAAGACTAATTTTACTTGGAGATCAAAGACAAATTTTTTTAAAAAGAAAAATGCAGACTGTCTATGAAACTATGCAATCAATTAAAGAAATAAAAATTTTTTTTAGAGAAAATTATTTTAGGCAAAAATTTCAAACTGATATAAAGAATTATAGTTATACAGGTCGTATGTTTGAGACTTTTCAATCCATCCCAAAAGTATGGCTTGAAATGCTTGGAATTTTAAGTCTTTCATCCATATTAATTATTTTAATAAATTTTAATGAAAATACAGAAATGGTTATCTCGACTATTGCTATTTTTGGTATTTCAGCAGTTAGAATTGTACCTAGTTTAAATAGATTCTTAAGCTCTTTTCAATTTCTTACTCATTATATTTCAATTATAGAAACAACTATTGAAGAACTTAAGGTATATAACCTTGGTAAATTTGCTAATAACAATACTTCAATTAAAATTATAAATAAATTTCAATTTAAAGATTCAATTGAAATTTCTAACTTAAACTTTTCTTTTGATAAAAAAAATATTCTTAAAAATTTAAAACTAGAAATAAAAAAAAATGAGACAATAGGAATCATAGGAAAAACTGGTTCTGGTAAAAGTACATTTGCAAATATACTGGTGGGTATATTAAAAAAGGATACAGGTAATATTATTATTGATAAAAAATATGAATTAAATGAAGTCTTAAATCATAAAATTAATTTATTTGGATATATTCCTCAATCCACATTTTTATTAGATGACTCAATAAAAAGAAATGTTTCATTTGGGGAGAATGAAAAAGATTTTAATTCAGATTTATTTTGGGAATGCTTAAAAATAGCTAAGATAGATAAATATATTGCAGGTTTAGATAAAAAAGAAGATACAATTGTAGGTGAAAGAGGAATAAAATTTTCTGGAGGACAAGTGCAAAGACTAGGTATTGCTAGGGCTTTATATAGGAAACCTCAAATTTTAATTCTTGATGAAGCAACAAGTTCGCTTGATTTAGATACAGAAGACTCTTTTATTGAGGCAATATCACAAATGAAAAATAAGATCACTATGATAATTATAACTCATAGACTTTCATCGCTTAAAATTTGTGATAAAATTTATAAGATTGAGAATGGAAATCTTACTTTAAACTCTTAATTATTGATTTTAATTGACTCTTCATCTTCAATAATTTTTCTTCTAAGTTTAATTTTTGTCATTTCCCTAATATTTTCGGCTGCATGAGTGCCAAATTTCTTTTCAATCTTTTTCAAAAAAGGATTATATGAATGATACTCAGTAAAGCATTTATCTCTTAGTTTTAAAATTTCACTAGCTTTTAGTTTTTCTGTGGGAAGATTGATAGTAGAATAAGAATGAAAAGAGTAATCCTCATAGTTTTTTGGTAATTTTATCTTTTTATCAATAGCTTCCTTATAAAGCTGACTTCCTGGTAGGGCCATTGCAGCGTAAGTATTCCATCCTAGAGTACATAATTCCTCACTTAGTTTATAGGTTTTGTTTATTGTATCTTCTGTATCCCCAGGTAAGCCAAATATATAGTTTGCCATAATTTCTATATCAGCATCATGAACTTGCTTAACTACATTTCTTACATCTACTTCTTCAAATTTACCTTTTGCAACTTCAAGTCTTACATTTTTATCTCCACTTTCTATACCAAGACACAACCATTTTATTCCTGATGATCTTACTATTTTTAAGATCTCAGGATTTTTAACTGTATCTATTCTAGAATACGCCCACATTCTTAAATTATCTTTTTTATTCCTTTTTTGTAATTCTTTACATAATGGAAGATAATATTTTGGATTTAGTAAAAACATTTCATCTACAATTCTAATTGTTTCCACTCCCATACTTATTAATTTATCAAATTCTTTAATTATAAAATCTGTCGACCAAAATCTCATTCCACTATAATTACTTGCAACTCCAACATCTGATTTATCATTTCTATTAATAATATTTATCATACAAAAACTACATTTAAATTGGCAGCCCAATGAAGTTTGTATTGCTGCATAAGGAGATCTTTTATTTTCATCATATTCAGCATGCCACATAGGAGATCTATATAAATCTAAAGGTTTCACCTTATATGGAAGAAGGTCCCAAGCATATCCAGGCAGATCAATATCCATTCTATCTTGTGGCACTACTTTTTCAATTTCATTAAAATAAGTCTCTCCTTTATGAATAAAAGCAATACCTTTAATTTTTTTTAAATTTTCATAATTAATCTCTTTTAGGGTAAGAACATTTATTAATGAATAAACTCCCTCATTAGTAAAAACAAAATCTATGCTATTTTCATTTTTTATTGTTTCAATTGGTAAAGCTTGAACGTGGGAACCAATATATGCAATTGGTATATTTATTTTTTTTTCTTTTAAATATTTAGATAATTTGGTTGCTCCACTCATGTTAGTAGTTCCTGCGTTTACGTTTTGCCCATATACTACAAAAACAATTAATCTTGGCTTTAATTCAATTATTCTTTCATAGGACTCAGTTAAACTTAAATTTTCAGCTAAACAATCAAGAATTGATACTCTAAATTTTTTAGTTCTACATGCCTCTGCAAGTAGTAGTGACCATGTTGGGGTTTCTATCGCAGAATACTTATTTGATAGCTTTTGATATATTTCATTTGCATTGTTTGGAGTTATGAATAAAGTATCAATCATTCTAATTTTATATACAATATACTTATGATATTAAATAATAAAGATTTAGTTTCTAAATCTAAATGGTTAAGAAAAGAAATCTTTGAAATGGTTATTAAGATAAACCAAGGCCATATTGCATCAGCATTATCTCAAACAGAGATAGTAATTAGTTTGTTTTACGGTGGAATAATGAACTATAAAATTGGAGAACCAAGTATGCAAGATCGAGATAATCTAATTATTAGCAAAGGTCACTCAGCTATGGGGATATACCCAATTCTTGCAGATATAGGCTATTTTTCAAAAAGGGAATTAAAAAAATTTGGAACTCCAGACGGAATTTTGAGGATTTATGGGGATAAGAGTATTCCAGGTATAGATTCTACATCTGGATCTTTAGCACAAGCACCAGGAATAGCATGTGGATTTGCATATTTAGATAAATTAGAAAAAAAAAATACTAAATCTTATATAATTTTAAGTGATGGTGAGCATTATGAAGGATCCTTATGGGAGTCAGCGATGTTTGCATCACATCATAAATTGGATAATTTAATATTCATTGTGGATAGAAATAAACAAATTATTTTAGGTAAAGATGAAGATCTCTTAAGTATGGAGCCTCTCAATAAGAAATGGGAAAGTTTTGGATGGAATGTTGATACAGTAGATGGGCATCATTATGGCCAATTAATAGATGTTCTTAATAAACGAAATAAAGAAAACAATGGTAAACCATCAGTGATAATAGCAAATACGATTAAGGGAAAAGGTATATCTTACATGGAGGATGTTACTAGATGGCATAACACAATGCCTAATGAGAATGAAGTAGAAATAGCGAGAAAAGATTTAGAAACGAATTGCATTAATGGGTAAGCTTCGAAATTATTTAGATTTAACTCGGTCTCATAAATTTCCTTTTATGAGAGATACTTTCATTGATAAAATTTATAACGCTGCATTAAAAGACAAAAATATATATTTCTTGACGCCTGATATGGGTGCACCGAGCTTGGACAAGTTTAGAGAAAATATACCAAATCAGTTTATACACTGCGGCATTTCTGAACAGCACATGATTGCAATGGCAGCCGGTTTGAGCTTAAAAGGTAAAAAAGTATTTTGTTACGCTATGGCACCATTTATAACATCTAGATGTTATGAGCAGATAAAATGCTCAATCGCAGCAATGAACCAAAATGTAAATCTGATTGGTATTGGGGTGGGCTTAGGATATGCTGATGCTGGTCCTACTCATTATACAACTGAGGATATAGCAACTATGCGTGTATTTCCTAATATTGAAATATTGACACCATCCGATGAAATTTCAACAATAGAAATTGCTAGTCATTGCATTAATAATGATGGTTTTAGATTTATTAGATTGGATAGAGATGCACTACCAGGAATTTATAAGAAAAATGAGTTTAATTTAGAAGATGGATATTGTGAAATTTTTAAAGGACAAAAAGAATGCATTATATCATCAGGATATCTACTTAATAAAATTTATCATTTAGTAAAAAAAAACATACAATCTTTTGGTTTAGTTGATCTTTATAGAATTAAACCAGTAAATAAAAAATTTATAGACATTTTAAACAAATATGAAAAAGTAATAAGCATTGAAGAACAATGGGTTGAAGGTGGAGTTGGTTCAAAAATTCTTGAGATAATAAGTGACAATAATTTAAATACAAAAGTAAAAAGGATAGGTTTAGATGAGATTTTTTATTTTCAAAACGGAGGAAGAGATTTTTTACATAATAAACATGGTCTAAATCTTCCTGAAATATTAAAATCTATTTAATTTTAATTTATTTTAAATAAAGTCATAATTTAGATGGATAATAAAATTTATAAATCAAATGTTTTATATTTTATTTTCTTTATAAACCAAATTTGTTCTATAAGATATTTTTTGAATTCATCTACTTTTAATAAAGATATTACATTTTTTTATGTTTATCTTTTTTTAAGTTGTGCAATATTTTACATAATAATTTCAAGAAAATTTATAGATTTTTTTTTGAGTGATTATTTTTTTTATACTGTGATACTAATTTTTCTGGTATTTTTAATTAACTTTTACCCTATCCAAGAGAATTTAAAATTTTCATTACAAGGAAGTGATCAGGATAATTGTTATTTGGATATTTTAGAAAATATTAAGAATAAAGAAAAATTTATTTATTCACCAACTTATCTAGGTAATCCATGCTCTACTGGTTTATTAAGTTTTTTGTTTTATTTTCCTTTAATATTTTGGAAAGGTTATTTTGTAATCGTTCCCATAGTTTTTTTATTTTTATTTAAAATTAGTAATCTTGTCATATTAAATGATAATAAAACTTCTAATTTATTAACCTTAATTTTAATTACAAATTTAGTTTTTCTTGAGCTTGCTGTTTCAGGTTCAGACTTTATAAGTATTTCAATAAGTTATTTAGCTGCTAATATATTTTTGATAAATGGTTTTAAAACAAATAATAATATTAAAATAATATTTTCTTTTATTTTATTTTTATTCTTTTTTGGAAGTAGAAGTATCTTATTGATTTTAATTTTTCCATTAGCGTTTATTTATTTTATTAAATTTAATAAATTAAAAGTAACTTTTTACTTTTCGATTTTAGCGCTTATAACGTTTACATCATTCATATTACCTTATTATTTAATGTTACCAAATTATTTCCCCCCATTTCATTTGATAAGTAAATCCTTATGGTACTTAAATAATATAAAATATCTTTTAATTTTTTTATTCTTTATATCGTTATTTTTTAAGAATATGATTTTTAAACTAATTATTAAAAATTTTTTATTAAGTATACTTTTTATATTAATATCGCCATTACTATTAGCAGGTCTTTCAGGATTTATTTATAATATTAATGATTTATCTAGATGGGAAGAATTAAATTATATTTTTATTTTTTTGCCCTCACTATTTGTTTTCACTTTTGCAACTAAAAAATTATATATTAAATGAAAATTATTATTGTTGGCATGGTTAATAGTATTCATCTGGCTAGATGGATAGAAAACCTTTATAAATACAAAAATCATGAAATTTATGTATTTCCAGTATTTCCATGTAAAATTAATGCTTTACTTTACAAAATCTCAAAATTGAATGATAAGAATAGTAATATAAAAATTATTACTTTATTTTCCAACAATTCTTTAAATTTTTATTTCCAAAAAATTTTATATATTATATTTAAAAAAAATTTCTACCTTAAATGGTTAGAAAAAAATATTATTAAAATTAATCCGGAATATATTCATTCTCATGAACTTACAACTTCTTCGCTACTTTGTTTAGAGCTTAAAGAAAAATTAAATTTCTTTCCAAAATGGATTGTTACAAATTGGGGAAGTGATTTATATTTTTTTTATAAATTAAAAAAATTTAAAAAAAAATTAAAGAAAGTTTTAAATTTAAGTAATTTTTATTCAGCAGAATGTCAAAGAGATTACACAATAGCAAAAAAAATTGGAATAAAAGCCAAGTTCATAGACTGTACTCTTAACAGTGGAGGTATTAATGTAAATATCGCAAATAAAAAAAGGTCAAAAATTCCCACTAGCAAAAGAAAAATTATTTTAATTAAAGGGTACCAGGGATTAATTGGACTTGGTATAACTGCCTTAAAAGCTTTAGAAAAAATATCTGAGAAATTGAAAGATTATAAAATAATTATCTATTCTGCAGATAATGAGGTAATTAATTACTACAAAAAGATAGAGCACAAATTAAACTTTGAAGTAAAAATTATTCCAATTTCTAAAAACCTAAATACAGCTGAAATGTATGAACTATTTTCAAATTCAAGAGTTTATTTAGGTATTTCAAAATCAGATGGCATGAGTACTTCATTTATAGAGGCATTAGCTTTTGGTGCATTTCCTATCCAATCCAATAGCTCATGTGCTAATGAATGGATTACAAATGGAATAAGTGGTTTTTTAGTTAAAAATGATATTTCACTTATAAGTAAAAAAATTTTAAAATCGATTCAAGATGATAGTCTAGTTGATAATGCCTCTAAAATTAATTGGAAAATAATCAAAAAAAAAGGTAATTCTGACAAAATTAAACTTAAAATAAGAAAATTTTATAAATGAACAAATTAAAAGTTTTTTATTATTCACTACCAATTTTTATTATTAAAACAATAAATTTTTTTACCTACAATCTATATAACCCTATAATACAAGATTTCATTTTTAGTTCAGTTGGAACAAAGTATGGCTTAAATAAAAAAAAAAAATTAAAAATTCTGAGAAAGTTTATTAATATAATAAAACATGTTGACTCTGCTACTAGTTTAGAAACTCATATTACTTTAGCAAAGTACTTATTAACAGCTCCTAAATCCAAAAAAAATTATGTTGTAGAATGTGGTAGTTATAAAGGTGCTTCAAGTTGTTCATTATCGATAATTTGTAGTTTAATTGGAAGAAAGTTAATTATCTATGATTCATTTGAAGGGTTACCACCTGTGTCAAAAAAAAATACAACTTATTATCATCACTTAAAGATTTCTGAAAATTATAAAAAAGGTATGTATAAGGGGTCACTTGAAACCGTAAAAAAAAATATACGAGTTTTTGGTGATATTTCACAATGTATATTTAGAAAAGGTTTTTTTAGTTCAACTCTACCAAAACATAAAGAAAAGATAGATTTTTTATTTTTGGATGTAGACTTAGTTACCTCGACTAAAGAAAGTGTAGAATTTTTGTGGCGTAAAATTACTGATGGAGGTTATATTTTTACAGACGACTCATGTGATATGGATAATATAAGAATTTGGTTTGATGATATTTGGTGGAAAAAAAAATTTTCAATTAAATCACCAGGATATATCGGCTCAGGGTGCGGATTACCAATACATAAAACACATTCAGGTTTAGGGTATACAATTAAAAGACCTGACATTAAAAGATACAACAAAGCAAATAAATTTAAAAATTTATAATTTTAAAAAAATAATGATAAATTTTAACAATTATAATAAAATTTATACACTAATATTTATATCAATTGTATTACACATAATATTTATTAATTTTTATCCAGTAAACTTTGAGTATGTTTTTTACGAAGGAAATAATTTTATTAGAGAAAAATTTAATAAAAATATAGCAATAGATTTTTTTAACCAACAAGCAAATACTTTTTTTTTTTACACTAATATTAAGTTTTTTTTCATTTTTATTTCCATTTATTGATAATATTATTATTGGAAAGCTAATTTCTTTATCATCTTATCTTTTTATTGGATTGGCAATAAAAAATTTTTATTTATTAAAAAAAATAATAATAAAAACAACAAAAGTTTCATTGTTTTAATATTACTATTAGTTAATCCTGTTATTTGGGTATTTGGATATAGAAGTACACCAGATTTAATTTCTATGTCTTTAGCTTTGTTTGGATTTTCACTATTTTTTAAAAATATAAATTATAATAATTATTTAAAATCTAATATAAAATCAGTAATTATAATTAGCATTGCAACAACAATTAAGCCAATCGTAGGAATTTATTTTTTACTATCAATTTGTTTTTTAAAATTAAGTTTTAATAAAAAATCATTTAAAGATTTAATCATTATTGGAATATGCTATTCAATAATTCCAGGAATCTATTTTTTAACAGTTTATTTTAATTTTGGTTTTTTTCTCTTTACTGATTATTACATGGAAGTATTAAGTGTGGTAAATACATATTCAAAATATTTTTCAAATTTAACTTTATATACATCATTTTTATTAATCTTTCTAACCCCAATAATTATTGGAAGACTTTTTTATTTATTATTTGAAATGAGCTTTAAATTTAAAATCTTAAATATTTTTGTTTTAATTATAATATATTTTTTTAGTAATCAGTATCTATTACTATCAGTTGAAATGAGTTTTGGGATTTTTGATAAAATTATCAATATTATTTCTTTAAAAGGAATTTTTGGTATGTTTTCTTATTTATTTTTTTTAATTACCTTTTTAGAGTTTAAAAAAGGTTTAAAAAATCTAGACTATACAAAACTAAAATTGATATTTATTGGTTTTTTATATCTAATTATTGTATCATCAAGCTTAGCATCTCAAAGATACTTAATTGTAATACTCCCAATGTTTTATTTTATTTTTGGTGATTATTACAAAAGTAAAATTAATTTAGTTATAGTTTTTTGTTTATGTTTGCCAACAAATATTATTTTGATTGGAAATCAATATCTAACAGGCAAGTTATCTCATAAGATAATTCAAAAGATAAATAATAAAGGATTAATTGAAGACGTATGTGTTGGTGCAGTCGGCTCACATGTCTCTCATTATTTTAACAATAGCGATAGGTTAGCTAAAAATTGTGTATTAAAAGATTTGCATATTGTTAATGGAGTAAATTCAAAAGCTTTAATTTCAGTAGAGGATAATTTCCTTTTTATCAACAAATCTTATTCATTAATAAAAGTTCGTTAATTTTTTAAATAAAATCTATCCTCCCAATTTAAAATTGGAAATTTTATAGATTTCACATGCTTAAAATCATTTTCCAAAAGTAAATTATGTAGTCTTTTGGTGCTATAGTTGACGTATTGTTCATCAAAATGAAATTCTATCATAATTAATTTAATTTTTTTAATATTGTATAATAAACCTTTTAACACTTCTTCTTCAAAACCCTCTACATCGATCTTAATAAAATCTGGACATTTATTATGTTTAATAAAATCATCTAATTTGATTATTTCAACTTTTAAAATTTTCTTTGTCTTTTTTTCATATAAGAATTTTTTTATTTTTGAGGTTGTTGATTTTGGATTTGTTTCTGCCAAGGAGGTTGTTAAAGGAGAAAATTCCTCAATTTCAATATCAATTATATCATTAGTATTACCAACTGCTTTGTTAATTATCTCTATTTTTTTGAAATCATTACATTTTATTTTTGAAATTTCATATAAATTGATATTGGGTTCAAATGCATAAATTTTTGCTTCGGGAAAAATTTTAGAAAATAATTTACTATATTCGCAATTATTAGAACCAACATCATATATGGTTTCAATCTTAATTTCTTTAATTAGTTTTAAATAATTATTTATTCTTTTTCTATGAAAAAAAAAATCTAAAAAA
>MDTB01128445.1_pt1 | contig 29307 bp, 29 predicted proteins | sample 811161 | NCBI WGS metagenome assembly MDTB01 (sample SAMN05326650, study PRJNA326480) | marine metagenome | isolation source: seawater | place: Mediterranean Sea | collected 2009
CACTACGTTGATAGGCTGGATGTGGAAGCGCGGTAACGCGTGTAGCTGACCAGTACTAATAGCTCAATTGGCTTGATTTATGCACTGAAAAAAATTTTCTTACGAATTAGAAGACTCGCCAACCTTTGATGAGATTTATGAAACATCAAAGAAAGCATTTAAAAGATTTTTAGATAAAATGTTATTCAACAATGTTAAATTAGAAACAGATATATTTGTCAAAGCTAACGGAAAAAGTCTCAAGCTTGGGATGAATAAGAAACTTTCTGTAGTATCGACAAATTCGATAAATTTAGACTCAAAAAAATATGTTTCTATAGAGACAGATATAAGATTGTTAAAGCGATTATTAATGGGTCCTAAATATGCTCATTGGAATAATGCGGAAATCGGATCACACCTTAAATTTTATAGGAAACCAAATGTGCTTGAAAGAAATATTCATTCTGCTCTAATCTATTTTCACTGCTAAAAAAATTAAAAAATTTATTTTTTTTTATTAGGCTGAAAACATAAGTCAGCAATAAACGGTTTAGCCGTTAAAATTTTTGTTAAAACAAAATTATTTTTTGTCATTAACATCATCAATTCACTCAACTTATATTGTTTGTGGAATGTTTTATGATTGTGTCTAGCTTCAATTATTACAAAATGTGTTTTTTTTAGTGTTTTTTTTGCTCCCTTTATTATTTCCAACTCATAGCCCTCTACATCAATTTTTATACCAATCGATCCTTTAACATTTGATTCTTGCACAATTGAGTCTAGTGTTTTTACAAGGACTTTAATTTTTGACTTAGGTTTTCCTTCAAAGTTTTTTTTTGTTACTTTTAAAAGAGTCGATCTTCCAAGATTTTTTTCAACATTAAGTGTTTTTATTTGCTTTTTTGCGCCAACAGCATATTTATAGAAAGAATAATTATTTTTTTTAAGTTTTTGCTTAACAATATTTTCTGAATAATCTAAAGGATCAATACAAATAATTTTCTTATTTTTAAATTTTTTCCATAGAAGCTGAGTTCCTTGTCCTACACCAATATCAATAAAATTATCAATCTTCGGTAGCGTTGAGATTTGCTCCCAATCTACATACATTCCAGTGTTTTTATGGTAAATTTTTCTTTTCATTATTAACGAAAGCTTATCTTAAACAATAATTGATTATTTACAAATTTTGAAATTTAACATATATTGTTCAAAAATTGAACAATAAATTGGTATTTAGTTGAAAAAAAAAGCTATAATTTTAGGGACAGGTCCGACTGGTCTAATCACAGCTTGGAAATTATTAGAGAAAGGCTGGAAGGTTCTTCTCATAGAAAAAAACTCTACATCTGGAGGTTTGTGTAGATCGTGGTCAGAGAAAGGTTTTATATTGGATACTGGGCCACATATTTTTCATACTCCAGATATCGAATTGAAAAAATTCTGGAAAAAAAATTTCAAAGATTTGCTAGTTGAAGGTAAATTTTTCTGTAAAAACGTAAAAGGAAAAAATTTTGAAGAATATTACGATTATCCTTTTTCAAGCGAAGCACTAAATAAATTTGAACCAAAATTAAAAAATAAAATAAAGAAAGAATTAAAATTTTGTAAAAATCCAGAGTCAAGAAGAAAGGCAAAAAATTACAAAGAGTATGTCGATGCCCTTATCGGTTCAACTCTAAGGAAAATGTTTTTTAAAAAATATCCGAAGAAAATATGGGGAATTGACACGAACAAAATGACTCCAGACTGGGCACCAAATAGAATAAAATTTAGAAAAAAAATTCAACCCTTTTATCATGAGGAATACGCTGCAGTTGGAAAATATGGGACTGGATGTGTATATGATCGTATTAAAGAAAAGATACTTGATCTTGGAGGTAAATTTAAATTTAAAGAAACTGTAATTGGCCTTTCATCTCATGAAAAAAATATTTCAAAAATATTAACTACAAAAAAAAACTATAAAGTTAATGACGGCACAACGGTAATATCAACTTTACCCGTTAGCATTACGGCAAAATTATTGGGAATGAACAACAATCTAAAATTTAGAGGTGTTTGTTCGGTTTATATTTTTTGTAAAAAAAAATTTGTTCTACCTAAAAATGTTCACTGGTTATATTTTGATTCTGAAAATTTAATATTTAATAGAATTACTGAAAATAAAAAACTTTCTAAATTTACATCTCCAAAAAACAAATCACTATTAACAGCTGAAATTACTTACTCTCTGGGAGATAAATTTTCAAAAAAAAAACCAAAAGAAATTATTAAAAAAGTTATTAGAGATTTAATAAAAACTAATCTAATTTTAAATTCGGAGATATCTGGTGCTTCGATAAATTATGAACCATTTGTTTATCCAGTACAATTTTTGGATTACAAGAATGAAACTTTCAAAATCAAAAACTTTATAGAAAATTTTAATAATTTATTTTCAGTTGGAGCAGGTGGTGAATTTAATTATGCTGATAGTCAAATTTTGTTCCATAAATCATTTGATTTGGCTAATAATCTTAATAGTAAATTCAACAATTTTTCAAATGAAAGAAAGAATATTTCTAGAATTGATTTTGAAAAATCTTTTAAAATTGGAAATAAAAAAGTTGGAGAGAACAATCCACCATTTATCATAGCTGAGGCTGGTTTAAATCACAATGGAAGTTATGAAATTGCAAAACAATTAATTGATAACGCTGTTAAATGTAAATGTGACGCAATTAAATTTCAATCGTTTGAACCAAATACTAGAGTTTCAAAAAAAGTTAAATCTGAAAAATATTCAGAAAAAATTATTGGAACTCAGGAAAGCATAAACCAATTATTTGAACGATTAAGTTTAAGCTTTTCCACTCAGAAAAAAATTTTTTCTTACGCGAAAAAGAAAAAAATATTTATTTTTTCCACACCATTTGATTTCAAAAGTGCAGATTTTTTGGAAAAAATTGGTGTAGGTGCTTATAAAATAGCATCAGCAGATTTAGTAAATTTACCTCTTATAGAATATGTTGCCAAAAAAAATAAGCCAATTATTATATCTACCGGCATGTCTACTCTTTCAGAAATAAATGATGCAGTTGAAATTGTACGTTTCACTGGGAATAAACAATTGGCACTATTACATTGCAACTCTTCTTATCCATCTACACATGCTGAGATAAATTTAAAATTTATGAAAAATCTAAGTTCTCTTTATCAAGTTCCAGTTGGATTTTCTGATCATACAACTGACTTGCTAGCATCAAAAACCGCTATATCCCTTGGAGCAAATATAATAGAGAGGCATTTTACATTAAATAAAAAAATGGAAGGGCCAGATCATATCCTTTCATCAGACAAAGAAGAGATGACAAATCTTATAAAATTTAAAAAAAATTACCGTAAATTTAAAATTTGGTTTAAAAATTCAAGCATTAAAGACAAAAAAACTATAAAGATTATTTTGGGCGATGGTGTTAAAAAAATTCAACCTAATGAATATATAACAATTAACTCACAGAAGAAAAGCTTATATGCTAAAACAATTATAAAAAAGGGTGAGAAATTCTCGAATAAAAATATTATTGTAAAAGGTCCCGCAGGCGGCTTGTTACCTAAATATATAAATGTGATATTAAAGAGAAAATCAATTTCAAACATAGAGAAAGATCAACCTATTACTTGGAACGATTTTTAGTTTAAAATATGAAATTACAATTGAAAAATTTAAAAAAAAATTATTTATCAGCTCAAAAATTTTTTAAAAAAAAAAAATTAGAAAATTTTTGTGTTACAATAACAACTAATACATCAACTGGAGAAAAAAAAACATATCTTCCTCCCCTAAGAAAAATAGGTAAAACACTAATATTTGGAGTCGTAGTATATTCTACTGAGCAACTAAAAAAAATTTGCCAAGTATTTGACAACTCTATTGATGCAATTTTTGTCGACACAGAAAAAAAAATTCCTTTTTTGATTGGAAGAAAACATAAAAAAAAATTTCATCCTGACCATATCAAATTTATCTATAAAAAAGATAGATTGTCTAATGAGTTTGTTGAATTAGGAAACTTATCTTCTACACTAAAAACGAATACGAAAAATACATTGGTTCATGAATTCAAACCTAATGATATTACGGTTGAGCATGTATGGCTTTTATTGAGATCTCATTTTGGAATATTAGGAAAAAAAAGAGTCGCTATTATTGGCTCAGGAAATATTGGATTTAAATTAGGATTAAAATTAGTGGAGTCTGGTGTATCTGTTGTCCTTAATAGAAGGGACCTCAATAAAAATATGTTTTTTTCTAATGCAATTAATCTTATCAAGCCAGAGTCCACTTTAGCTAATGCGTCATTCACTTCTGATAAGATTAAAGCCAGCTTTTCAGCAGATGCAATTATTGGTTGTTCAAATAATGTCGATACTATTAATGATAAAATGCTTAAATGTATGAAACCAAAAGGAATTGTTATTGATGTAGGAAAAGGAAATATTACTAAGCAAGCAGTTAACTATGCAAAGAAAAAAAATATTAAGGTAATTCGATGCGATATAACAAAATCTATAACCAATTACATAAATTTTTATCTGAATTTTTTTAAAGAGGAAAATCCTGCAGGCTATAAGATTCTTAATAAGAATATTAAAATCATTTCAGGCGGATATATTGGTAAAAAGGGTGATATTGTCGTTGATAATTATTTAAAACCATCTCAGGTTATAGGTGTATCAGATGGTTCAGGAAAGTTTGAAAAAAAAATATCAAAAAAAACAAAATTAAAGATAAAACTGATAAAAAAAAAATTAGGTTTAGATTATTAATAAACGTTTAATGATTGAAAAAAAAAAATTGGGAATAATCATTGAAGCAAGAACTAATTCAAAAAGATTTAAAAATAAAATTCTTAAAAAAATTTACAAGAATTACAGTGTATTAGACTATATTTTAAAAAAGTTAAAAACTCAAAAAATTATAAGGAATATAGTAGTCGCAACTACAACAAAAAAAAATGATACTACTATTTGTAAGATTTGTAAGAAAAGAAAAATAGATTTTTTTAGAGGAAGTGAAAACAATTTAATTAAAAGAGTTTCCGATGCTGCTAAGCATAATAAAATTGAACACATTATTCAGCTTACTTCTGATAATCCTTTTGTGGATATTAAGATTTTAAAAAAACTGATAAAAATTTACTCAAACGGGAAATATGATTTTGTCAGTAATTCTTTAAAAAGATCATTCCCAATTGGTTCAGACATAAGAATATTTTCATTGACTAAATTATTACAAAACAAAAATAAAGTTAAAGGTAGTAACAAGCAGCATACCTGCCATTATTTTTTGACAAATTTTAATAGGTTAAGGTATTTTAATTTAGTTGGAAAAAGATCTTTTTTTAGACCCAATTATAGGCTTACATTAGATTATCCAGAAGATTTAAAACTATTTAAAATAATAATTAAAAAATTAAAAAATAAAGTAAACCTCAAAAATATAATAAAATTACTCGATAATAATCCAGATTTAGCTAAGATAAATATGAACAAAAAAAATCCTTATTATTGGATTTAACATATAGACAAATTTCCTACTAAATTTAGTAATTTCAATCGATTTGTAACAAAATATTGATCTATTTTTTCATTGATGTTCAATAATTGTACGATATAGTTCAATAATTGAACAAATGGAATTTAATAAAAAAAGCAAAACTGAACTAGAGCTAGATTTACTTAGGCAAATTCAAAAATCAAAAACTAGTCAAAGAAAAATGGCAGGCACTTTAGGGTTTAGTTTGGGTAAATTGAATTATTGTTTAAACGAACTAAAAAAAAAGGGTTTGTTAAAAATTAATAATTTTTCGCAAAAAAAAAAACAAATTAAATTATGCCAGGTATGTTTTGACCTCTAAAGGAATATCCTATCGAACAAAATTAACAATAGAATTTATGAAAAGAAAAATGCAGGAATACGATGAGCTTAAAAAAGAATTAGAGAAAGAAAATAATTAATGTGGACCATATTAAAATTTGAAAAAAAACAATTTTTTTCGCTTAATAATGAAATAAAAAATAAATTAGGAAACAATTTCTTAATATACCGTCCAAAAATATTAATTAATCTGCGTAATAAAAATAAAAAACCTAAAAAAAAAGAAATAGACATTATGGGCGACTATCTTTTTTGTTTCCATAAAGATTTCAAACATAATGCGGTATTAGAAAGTTTAAAGTTTTGTAGAGGTCTTAAATATTTTATTAATGGTCACTTAGAAACTCAAAACGAAATAATTAATTTCATAGAAAAATGTAAAAAATACGAAAATGATCAAGGATATATTTCTAATGATTTTTTGAATTTATTAGAAAACTCTTATTATAAATTTGCATCAGGTCCTTTTACTAGCAAGATATTTAAAATATTGAAAATTAATAAACTAAAATTAAGAATTGCACTGGGAAAAGTTAAAACAACAATTGATAAGAATAAGTTTTCTATAAATCCAGTGTAACATACAAAAATGAACAAACTTAGAAATGGTATTTTTAAGAAGTGCGGAGCTTTGCCTAAATCTAACTTATTTTATTGAATGAAATTATTTAAATTATTTAAGCATATTATTCAAAAAAGAATAAAGATCAAATTTAACAAATTACAAAATATCAACATTTTAGTCTTTGATGGTGTCTCCAACCCTGATTTAGAGTTTTTATTAGAAGAATTTGATTTTATAGTTTTAGAAAATAGATTTGAAAGAATTAAAGAAATAAATTTATCTCCTAAAACTATTTTCAAATTAATGGAAAATTTTTTAAATTTAATTCTTAAAAGAAAGAACGTTAGTTTATCAAATCTTTATTTTTATACTATTATTAAATTAATTAAACCAAAAGTAGTTATAACTTCAATTGATAATTCTTTGCAGTTTCACCAATTAGCTAAATTGCTACATAATGAAATTGTTTTTTTTGCGATTCAAAACGCTAACAGGTTGGATTATTTGAATAACGAATATAATATGAAAAATAATTTAAGTAATATAGATTATAATTCTCAACTTTTTATTCCTAATTTTTTTTGCTTTGGAGATATAGAAGAGAAACTTGCCAAAAAACTTAATTTGAAAATCAAAAATTTTTTTAAGTACGGATCTATTAGAAGCGCAAATTTTTTCTGTTATGCAAAAAAAGAAAAATTGAATTTATCCAAAAATCTTTACGACATTTGTTTGATTTCTGAGCTAGTCTTTGGATTTAATAAAAAATACCGAAAAAACTACATCGAAGAGGGATTAGGAATTGTAGCAAGTTACACAATTAAATTTGCTATTGAAAAAAATCTAAAACTCATATTCGCTTCAAAATATCCTGGTGGAAATAGGTGGCACAATGAAGAATTAGAATTTTATAAAAAATACCTTAGCAAAGAAGAGTTCAATTATCTTATTGGAAATTTAAATAAAAACAAAAATAAATTTTCTTCTTATTTTGCAATTTTTCAAAGCAATGTTGCTGTTGGATGTCAATCAACTTTATTAAGAGACAAAATTGGATTACGTGAAAAAATATTATCATGCAATCTTACAGATTACAAAAATTATAATTTTCCCATTGATGGCATCTGCACAATCAACAACTGTAATTATGATGAATTTTCATCAAGGTTGAACAAGATTTTGGAAATTGACTCTCATAATTATTTTAAGAATCTTAACCCGGATTTAGTAATGATGTTTGACGAAAATATCAGCATGTTAGATAGAATTAAATTAAAAATCAGAGAAAATCTCTATTAAATTAAGTAGAATGAGTAAACTGCAAATATTTAAAAACCTTAAAGATATTCTTACAAGCTCACAAAAAAAAAGCTTTGTTGTTATGAGCATGCTCATGGTGTTTGCATTGTTTATGGAAATAATTATTTTAAAGTTTATTTTTATTTTATTAAATTCTTTTACAAATCAACAATTAAAGCAAGACACATTAATTTATCTAATTATTGAAAAAATAAACTTATCATTCAATTTTAATTTTTTTATTATTTTAATTCTTATTTTTGTTTTATTTTTAAAAACAATTTTAAATTTATTTATTAATTGGAAAAAAGCAAAATTTATTTTTAAGACAAAAGAAGAATTAAGTAAAAGATTTTTAGGTGGCTATTTATTTATGCCCAGAATATTTCATATGCGGGTTAATACCTCAGAATTGATAAAAAATATAACAACTGAGGCGGATAGTTTAATGTCTTCATTATTAAGTTTATCTAATATTGTTTTAGAGATTATTCTTTTACTAGGTTTATCTATTTTTTTACTTTTCTTTAATTTTAAAGTTACTTTAATTTGTTTGATATTATTTATTTTTTTTTCATTATTAATTTCAAAATTAAATTCTAAAAAAACAATTGAACTGGGTAAAAGTAGAGTAGTAATTATTCAAAAAAGATTAAAAAATATTATCGAAGCTCTTACAGGGTCCAAAACTTTTGAACTTACTGGAGCAAGAGATAAAGTAATTTCTGATTTTAATTTTAATAATAAAAGACTTGCTGATATATCCGTTGAGACTTTTTTTAGAAATACTATTCCAAAGCCTCTATTTGAAGTTTTTACCGGTTTAGTAGTTGCAGTTTTTTTATTATCAATAATTAATGATAGCACCGATATAGGTAAAGTTGTTCCTACATTAGGAGTATTCTTAACTGCAAGTTACAGATTAATTCCCTCTTTTAGCAATTTAATGTCAAACATACAGGGTTTTCAATACTCAATTCAATCTTTAGATAATTTATATAAAGACAATCAAAAATTTAAAAAAAATAAATTTATCCCTAGAAATGAAAAATTTAATTTTAAAAATATTATGGAATTAAAAAATATATCGTTTGATTATCAAAACAGTGGAAAAATGGAAGAAAATTTTATTTTAAAAAATTTAAATTTAAAAATACTTAAGGGTTCTAAAATTGGTATTACTGGTGAAAGCGGTTCAGGTAAAAGTACTTTAATTGATATAATCATGGGATTATTACCTGTTCAAAAAGGTGAAATAGAAATTGATGAAATAGATATAAACCAAAATATAGACGGATGGCAAAAAAATATAAGTTGTGTTCCCCAAGAAGTTTTTATCTTAGATGATACTCTTAATAAAAATGTAGCTTTTGGTGTTGATGAAAAGGATATAAATAGAGACAAAGTCCTTAAGGTGCTTGATCAAGCTGGCCTAGGTAGTTTTGTAAAAAATCTTGAAAAAAATATTGATACAATGATAGGCGAGAGAGGGGAAAGAATTTCTGGTGGTCAAAAACAAAGAATAGGAATAGCAAGAGCTTTATATTTTAACCCTGAATTATTAATATTTGATGAAGCAACAAGCTCGTTAGATAAAAAAACAGAAGAAAGAATTATTAATGAAATTTTTGAAAAAAATAGTGATAAAACTATTTTATTTATTTCACATAATTTAAAGGTACTAAATAATTGCGATAAAATTTACGAAATTAAAAATAAAACTCTCAATCAAATCAATTAAAATCTAATGATATCATTTATCGTTCCATGTCATAATTATGGTTACAATTTGGAAAGATGTGTAAAAAGTATTTTATCAAATGATAAAAGCCTCATTAAAGAAATTTTAATTATCAACGACTCTAGCACAGATAATACGAAACAAGTTGCTTTTAAGTTAATGAAATTAAGTAAAAAAATTTTTTATTTCGAAAAAAAATTTAAAAATTTAAGTAAAACAATGAACTTTGGAATTTCAAAATTGAGAAGTAACAGTATAATTTCAAAAATAGATGCTGATGATTATATTAAGAAAAATTATGCACACTTTCTTTTAAGGTTTTTTAATTTCAACAACTTAGATTTTCTGTATTCCAATTTAATTATAAAGGAAGTTTCAAATAACAAATTTTTTTACAAAAATCAAAAAATAAAAAAGATATTTAAATTTTTCAAATATCCAAATGGAAGTGGTTGCTTGATAAAAAAATCTCTTTGGAAAAAAGTTGGAGGATTTAATGAAAAAAATTTTTACCAAGATGATTATGATTTTTGGCTAAAAATTAATAAACTTCAGGATGTAAAGATAGGATATATTGATAAATCTTTATACGTTTATAATAAGCATAATAAAAATATGTCAAAAAACCTTATTAAAAAAAATGTTACTAAAATTAAAATTTTTTTAAAAAACCTTATTTAAAATGATATTAATTACTGGCAGTTCTGGTTTTGTAGGCTCAAATCTAATTAATTTTTTCTTAAAAAAAAAAAATTAAATATATAGGCATTGATAAGACAAAAAATCTTTATTTAAAAAATCTAAATTTTGAAAAAACAGATATATCGAATTTAAAAAAATTTGAGAAAATTTTTAAAAAATATAAGCCACGAATTATTATACATCTAGCTGCTATTTCAGGTGTAGGTAGTTGTCATGAAAATATAGATAAAGCCTTCAAAGTAAACATTGAGGGAACTTTTAATGTTTTATATTTAGCAAAAAAATATAAATGTAAAAAAATTTTATTAGCTTCGTCTTTCGCAACAGATAATTTTTATACTAGACCTAACTATTATGGTTTTACTAAAAAATCCTTAGAGAATATGGCTTTAAGTTTTAGGAAAAATTTTCATTTAGATGTTGGAGTTATAAAATTTTCTAATATTTTTGGACCATTTTCCCTTCATAAAAATAGTGCAATTCACCAATTAATTAAATGTAACTTAAGTAGAAATTTTTTTAAAATACATGGCACAGGAAAACAAAGCAGAGATTTTATTTATATAGATGAGGTAATATCCTCATTAAATAAAATACTTAATTCAAAAAAACTAAGTTTGATAAATTTTGTACATACGAAAAAATTAACAACATTATTAGATGTAATTAAAGTTATAAATGAAATTTCTAAAACAAAAACTAGATGTAAATTTACAGAAGCGCCTGCTGGATATGATATTGAAGTTAAAAAAAATACTAACAGTTCACTAAAAAATCTTACAAAAAATTTGAAAAAAACTTTTAGCTGGTATAGGTCTAATTACAAATGAAAATACTTATTTTAGGTGGAAACGGATATTTAGGTTGGCCTACGTCACTATTCTTTTCAAAACAAGGTCACGAGGTATCAATAGTAGATAATTTTGTAAAAAAAAAAAATGGAGCTAGAATTTGGCTTTAAACCACTAATACCGATTAAAACTTTACACAAAAGAGTTGACTGTTGGAACAAAAATCAAAATAACCCAATCAATTTTTATGTTGGAGATTTACTTAATCATAGATTTATAAAAGATTTATTAGCAGATATTAAACCTGACGTAATTGTTCATTATGCTGAGCAGCCATCTGCACCTTACTCAATGTCAAATAGGGAAAGGGCAATTTTTACTCAACAAAATAATGTAATGGGAAATCTTAATCTCTTGTTTGCAATTAAAAAAAACTGTCCTGATGCACATTTAGTGAAGCTTGGAACTTTAGGTGAATACGGCACACCTAATATTGATATAGAAGAAGGTTGGCTAAATGTTGAACATAATGGAAGAAAAGACAAAATGCTTTATCCAAAAAAACCTGGAAGCTTTTACCATCTATCCAAAGTACATGATAGCGCAAACATAGAGTTTGCGTGTAGAATTTGGGATCTAAAATGCACGGATTTAAATCAAGGTGTTGTTTATGGAAATTTTACTCCAGAAATAGATTTAGATTTTGAAAATCTTTGCACTTCTTTTCATTATGATGAGGTTTTTGGCACAATCATAAATCGATTTTGTTCTCAGTCAGTTGCTAATTATCCTTTAACTGTTTATGGAACAGGCAATCAAAAAAGAGGATATATTAATATTATAGATACAATTAATTGCATAAATTTAGCCAGCACAAACCCTCCAAAAAAAGGTGAATTTAGAGTTTTTAATCAATTCACAGACTTTAAAAGTTTGAACGAGATGGCTGAGGTTATAATTAAATCTTCAAAGAATTTAGGAATTAAAGCAAAAGCAAAAAAAATTAAAAATCCCAGAAAAGAAATGGAAGAGCATTATTATAATCCAAAAAATACTTCACTTATTTCACTAGGCTTAAAACCAATTAAATTTAACGAAAATACTATAGAGACAGATATAAAGTTAATAACTAAATATAAAAAAAATATTGATCAAGAATACTTTATGCCCACAGTGAAGTGGGAAATTTAAGACCTATGATTTCAAAAAACAAAGTTTACTTAATAGCCGAAATTGGAAGTGCTCATCTAGGAAAAATGAGTCTTGCATTAAAAGCGATTAAGGAAGCTAAAAAGGGTGGAGCAGATTGTGTAAAATTTCAATTGTTTGATGAAAAAACAATTGTGCATCCTAAGTTAAAGACTTTATCATATATAAAATTTAACAAATACAAATATCAAATTGATAGATTTAAAAAAATGAAGATATCATTAGTAAAAGTAAATAAACTTTACAAATACTCCCGAAAATTAAAAATTGATTTTTGCATTACACCTTTCGACCCATGGTATGTAAAAAAAATTGCAAAATATGTGAAATTTTTCAAAATTGCATCAGGTGATTTAAATTATATTCCATTATTAAAAGAAATAAAAAAAACAAAAAAGAAAGTAGTTTTATCAACGGGAATGTCAAATTATCAAAATATCAAAAACTCTTTGAAATATCTGGACAAAAAAAAGGTAATATTAATGCATTGTGTTTCAAAATATCCTACAAAAATTTTAGATATAAATTTATCTAATATAAATGAACTAAAAAATTTTTTTAAAGTTCCAGTAGGTTTTTCAGATCATACGAGCGGAATAGATGCAACTATTGCATCAGTTTTTTTTGGAGCAAGAATAATTGAAAAACACTTTGTTCCTTTTTCAGGAGCTACCAAGTCTGCAGATTATCCTCTATCAGTAAATTTTAAGGATTTAATTATTCTAAGAAAAAAAATGAAAAGTGCATTATCAATGATTGGTAATAAAAAAGATAAAGTTTTAAAATGTGAAAAATATGGAGAAAAAAATTTAAAAAGAAGTATTTATAGTCGTAAAAAAATTTTAAAAGGTGAAAAATTTACAAAACAGAATCTAATTTGCTTGAGACCATATAAAAATAAAGGTGTTAAGATAGAAAAATTTTATAATCTTATAGGAAGAAAAGCAAAAAAAGATATAAATAAATATCAATTAATTTAAAAAAAAATATAATGAAAAAAAAATGTTATCTCTGTTTAAAAACGACAACACAGATTATTACTAATAGAGAAATAAGGGGTAAAGTAAAATGTAAAGTTTTTAAATGTTTAGTTTGTGAGCTTGAATATTTAGACAGAAATTTTGTAAAGGTTTTTCTAACAGATAAATTTTACAAAAAAGATTATGTGAAACTTTATGATAAAAGTTTTTTTGAAAATAAAAACAATCATTACATTAAAATTTATGAAAAAATTAAGAAATACGTTAAAAATAAAAATATATTAGAAATAGGAGCCGGTGGAGGGTATCTTTATCACTATCTAAAAAAAAGTGCTAAAAGTTACGAGGCTGTTGAGCTTAGCAATAAACAAAGAAACTACCTTAGTAAGAAATTTAAAATAAAAACCTATCCAACTATAGACTCAGTGGAAAAAAAATATGATATTGTTATTATCGTTTCAGTATTGGAACACGTAACAGATCCAATTAACTTTCTTAAAAATTTAAAATTATTATTAAAAAATAAGGGTAAAGTAATCATTGAGTGTCCTAGCATCAATGATCCTTTAATAAAATTTTATGATGTACAAGAATATAAAAATTTTTATTATCGCCCGGTTCATTTAAATTATTTTAATAGAGAACATCTCATTAAAATTGTAAAAAAAAGCAGATTTAAATTGATAAAGACATTCAGCATTTTGGTTTACTCACTCACTAATCACTTGCAATGGTTGTATACAAATAAAAGATCTGAAGGTTCAAACTCAGCTACAAATATTAAATTACCCATTAAAAAAAAGCATAATCATTTAAGCAAAATATTCAAAAAATTAAATCAATTATACTTCAAAGAGTTAAGTAAAGAAAAGTCTGCAGATCTAGAAGTAGTAATTTGTGAAAAGCAATAAATTTAATATTTACTGTATTATTGAAGCAAGAACCAGCTCAACAAGGCTTCCTAATAAAGTTTCAAAAAACCTTTCAAGTAAGCATAAAGTAATTGATTTTGTTGTTCAAAACTTAATCAATTCAAAAATCGAAAAAAAAAAAATAATTTTAGCTTTACCAAAAAATAAAAAAAATAATAATCTGCAAAAATATATCAAAAGAAAATTTAATTTAAAGGTTTTTAGAGGTAACGAAAAAAATGTTTATAAAAGAGTTTTTGATTGTTGTAAAAAATATAAAATTAAAAATTTTTTAAGAATAACAGCTGATAACGTTTTTTTAGATCCTATTTTAATAAATCAAGCAATAAAATTTTATTATAAAAAAAATCTAAAATATCTAAGTACCAGAACAATGGAACACACAAATAAATGGACTGAAACAAGTGATTACAATGAAGGTAGCTCGATTGAGATTATAAATTTTGAAAATTACAAGAAAGTTAAAAATTTAGTAAGCAGAAATGACTGTGAGTATCCAACTTGGCATTTATTTTCAAATCCAAAATTTTTCAAATTATCAAAGTTTATTTTAATTAATAGATATAAAAAAATAATTTCAAAAAAAAATTTAAAAAAAATTAGATCGACATTAGATACAAAAGAAGATTACAATTTTTTATTAAAAATCGTACATGAGTTAAATTTAAAACCTGGTAAAAATAATTTCTTAAAAATAGTAAAAAATTTTAAAAAAATTCAAAAATATTTGAAAATAAATAAAAATATAAATAAAAAAATAGCTTATAAAATCATAAGGAAAAGAAATCAATCATCGTGATTTTCATTTCATCAAGTAATAGACAAATAGTTTCTGAACGAGGTAAAAAAAATCTATATTTATCAGATATTATTTTTAATAATTCATTTTTAAAAAAAAATAAAAAAAAGGGAAGTAATTATCATTGGAATAACAATATTAAACTTAAAAAAGATTTAAATTATATATTAAAAACATATGAAACACTTTTAAATATTTTAACAAATAATTTAAATAAAATTCATAAAGTAAATTTTTCTAAAAGGTATTGGGAAACTCTTTTATGGCGTTGGTTATCAAGATTTGTAATATATCATTACGATCGATGGGAAATAATATCTTCTATAAATAAAAGATTTAATTATAAAGATGTTTCTTTTAATTTCATAAAATTTCAAGACGAAAAATTTATCCCAAATAGCACTGATGATTGGTCCACTAGATGTGTTATGTCTGATGATTGGAATCATTGGACATACAGTAAAATTTTAATTTTTAAAAAATTTAAAAATCTCAAAAAAGTAAATCAGCTTGAAATAAAACCCTCTCCTAAATTCCGATATAGAAAAAACAAAAAACAATTTTTAAGCAAAATTAAAAAACTCTTAAAACCTTTTTTAAATAAAAATATCATTTCTCAAAATTTACTATTTTCTAAAAAAATACCTACACCATTAAAACTATTTCTTAATAAAATGCACTATATAGATCAAAATCTATTTTCTAATATCAATACTCAAATAGACATGAATAAAAGATGTTACTTAAAGCTGACGAGAAAGAAAATTAAAAATAAATTTGAAATTTTTTTAATGGAGCAATTAAAATACAATTTTCCAACAATATTTCTTGAAAATTATAAAAAAGCTGTAAAAAAACTAAATGAGTGTGCTTTTCCGTCAAATCCAAAACTAATCATTTGTGGTTCAGATCAAGAGTCTAATGAGCCATTTAAATTCTTTATAGCCAAAAACATCATTAATGGAACTAAGCTGTTTCATTTACAGCACGGTGGTTCTTACGGAACTTCTGATGATTATCCTATAGAAAAAATTCAGTTAAAATTAAGTGATCGATTTCTGACATGGGGCTGGAAAAATCAAAATAAAAAAATTATTACCTCTTATTGTCAAAAAACTCATGGAGTTAGTATTCAACAAACAAAGAAATCCTCCGGAGTAATAGTTCCAATATTTGAGTGGAATCTTCACCCTGGAGATATACAAGGAGGAAGGCCAAGAAATCTTAATGATATAAATTTATACACAAAAAATTTAATAATTTTTTTTTCTTCTCTCAAACCAGAAATAAGAAAAAAAAGTGCTTTTAAATTTTTTAAGTACAAAGAGCATTATCCAAACTATATTTTGAAAAAACTCAAGAATAAATTTGATAAGAAAAATTTTTTTCATTCTCATAAAAGTACTTATAACTTTCTTGAAAATTTTAAAATAAATATAGAAACAGTTAACTCAACTGGTTATTTAGAAACATTGAATTTAAATTTACCAACAATTTTGATTTTTGATGATCAATACTGCAAGATAAGAAAAAATGTAAAAAAATATTTTTTACTGTTGGAGAAAGCGAACATATTGTTTAATAATCCCGAAAATGCTGCCAAATTTATAAACAAAAGTTATAAATTTATTGACTCATGGTGGAAAAGTGCAAAAGTTCAAGAGGCAATAAAAACCTTTTCTAATAAATTTGCAAAAAAAACAAATGATCCATATACTTTTTTGAAACACATTAAAAAATATGATTAGAAAATTTATACTAGAAATTTATTCAATTTTGAAAGATATAGCTTTATTTGCATCTTACTCTCATAAAGTTCCTATATCTTTTACTTTTAATAAACTTCCTTATCAAAACCTAAGAATTTTAATTGATATTTTTTTGACTAAAAAATGCCAAAAAAAAATAATTAAAAAATTTCCTATTAATGAACAGAAAGATTATGAATTGGGGGCATCAAATGGAATTATTCTTAATCAAAATTACTTTCCTGAAAAAATACTAGATAATATTAAAAAAATCTCTGAAAATTTGATTAGAAATTACAAACAACATAATATCCAAGTTGATGATGGTGGAAATTTAGAGGAAAATTCAAAATCATTCTCAAAATATTATTATTTACCAAATTTTAGTGAAAAATTAACTAATGAAGTCGCGGAACTGTATAATATTTTATATTCTAATAATTCAATTTTAAATCAATTAAACTTTCTTGCTGGTTTAAATTTTAAAAAAAAAGACATAATTATTCACATTTCAAAAGTGAAAGGTCAATTATTAAGTGATGATTGGCATTCTGATTGTTTTAGTCATACAGCAAAAGCTTTTCTTTATTTACAAAATATTGAAAAAAGTAATTCGCCTTTTTGTTTTCTTAAGAAGTCACACTCAAATATAAATCTCAAAATATTGAATCAAAAAGAAAACTCTAATATTATTTTTAAAGGTAATAAAAAAAAAGATAAACTTGGAGACGAAATTTGGAATAAATTAGAGGACTCGAATTACAAAAACGAGATTTTTAATAATTCTGAACCGGTAGAGTGTTCTTTTCCAAAAAGCACTTTAATAACTTGCGATACATCAGGTTTTCATAAGAAAGGTTTTAGTGACGGACAAAAAGAAAGATTTACAATTGGATTTGTCACTAAAAGAGGCTCTATGTATGAAAAATTTAAATCTGCTTTTTTTTAGAATATATTTAATTATGGAGTATAATATTATAATTTCACCTAATGATTAAGAAAAAATACAAACCAAAGTCTTCTTTTTTCAAATTTTTAGAAATTAAAAAATCTAAAAATCGTAAAGTTTATTTTTATCAAGGATGGCACGATATTATAATTTTTCGTATTGAAATATTGAAATCAATTAAAAAAAAATTATTTCTAAAACATTATTTAACTGAAAAATCGGACGGTAAAGAAAAAGCTTTCATAGTAACGAAAGGAAAAGCTATCTTTAAAGATGAAAAAAATTTTAAAAAAAATTTAAACAAGTACGATTGTTTGCACACAAATAAATCAATAGGAAATTTTGAAATAAGATCGAATAAAGGAACACAATTATTTATAATTTTAAGCAAAAAAAAAATGTCCGGAATTAAAAAAGTAAATTTTTTTAATTTTGAAAAGAATTTAAAAAAAGTTGATTTGTGGGGAGGGAAATGTATCTCAAGAGTTTTTCATGGCTCAAAAATGACATTAGTGCTGTTTAAATTAAAAAAAGGTTTTAAATTTTATGATAAAGGACATAAAAATGAGCAAATTACTTGGCTTATTAAAGGTAAAATGAAATTTTACGTAAAAAATAAAAAATCAAGCTTAATTGCTAATAAAACTGCGGTCGATATAGGATCATATGACTTTCATGGAGGTAAGTCCTATGGAGCTGTTGGTTTTGATGCATTTTCTCCGAAAAGAGTAGAAAAAAGATATGCATAAAAAAAACATGAGTAAAATAAATCTTATAGAATGTACACTAAGAGACGGTGGTTACTATAATAATTGGGATTTTGATAGAAAATTAGTTCAAGAGTATATTTACTCATTAAATTCGATAGGTATTACACATATTGAAATGGGATTCAGATCATTTCAAAGTAAAGACTTCAAAGGGCCTAATTGGTACACCACAGATAATTACATAAAGTCTTTTAAAATTCCTAATAGAATTAAGATTGGAGTAATGGTTAATGCTTATGAATTAATCTCACATAAATTAAATTTAAAAAAGGCTATAGATTTATTATTTTCTAACAAAAAATTATCAAGAGTAAATTTCATCAGACTCGCATGTCATTTTAGTGAATTTAAAAAAACTATTGAAGCAGCTAATATTTTAAAGAAAAAAGGTTACCAGGTTGCAGTAAATTTAATGCAAATTTCAGAAAGAACAGAAAAAGAGATTATTGAAGCAGGAAAGCTAGCAAAAAAATCTAACATCGATATCCTTTATTTTGCAGATAGTCTTGGGAGCATGAGTGATATTCACATAAACAAAATTGTAAGAAATTTAGCCATAAATTGGAAAGGAGAGATTGGTATTCATACTCATAATAATTTAGGATTAGCATTGTCTAATACAGTTACAGCAATAAAACGTGGAGTAAAATGGGTTGACTCCACAGTAATGGGGATGGGTAGAGGTGCGGGAAATGCACAAACAGAATATTTGATACTTGAGCTAGAAAAATTTCAAAATAAATTTTATAACAATTTAAATTTACTTAAATTAATAAAATTTTATTTTGAACCTTTGCTTCAAAAATACAAGTGGGGGATTAACTCTTATTATTATTTAGCTGGTAAATTTGGTATTCACCCGACTTATATTCAAGAAATGATAAATATAAAATTAAGTGAAAACAAAATGCTCGAGGGAATATCACAATTAAAAAATTACGGTGCCTCAAGGTATGATGTTAATTTGGTAAGATCAGAATTTCAAAAGCCTATAAAACTCAAAAATGGAAAATGGTCGCCTAAAAGTAAAATGCTAAGAAAAGAAGTTTTATTAGTTACATCTGGACCAAGTTTACTTGATTATAAAATTGAAATTGAAAATTATATATCAAGATTTAAACCTGTAGTAATCGCACTCAATTCTTCTACATGTATTAATAAAAAATTAATAGATTTTTATGTTGCTTGCAATCCCTTGACACTTCTTTCAGATATAAAAAAAATAAAAAACTCTAAAAAACCGATTATTTTACCTAAATCAATTTTATCTAAAAATATTGCATCCAAACTTAAATCCTTAAAAATTTTAGATTACGGAGTTGGTATGGCTGAAAACAAATTTGATATTCTTGATAAATGTGCAAGAGTCCCAAAACTTTATACCGTCGCATATGCACTTTCGGTAGCTACGAGTGGTCAAGCTAAAAGAATTTTACTCGCCGGATTTGATGGTTACGGTCAAGATGATAGAAGAACAAAGATAGTAGATAATCTATTTTATATATATTCTTCAAACAAAAAAGCTAAACAGCTTCTTGGAATAACGCCATCTTCTTACAGCTTTGAAACTAAATCTGTATACGCACTTTAATTTTAAATGAAAAAAATTGTTGCTGTTGTTCCAATACGAAAAGGCTCACAAAGAGTGAAAAATAAGAATTTTAAAAAATTCTGTGGAAAAAACCTATTAGAATATAAAATAATATCTTTGAAAAAAGTAAGAGGTTTAGATGAAATTATAATTAATACTGACTCAAATAAAGCCATAGCAATAGCAAAAAAACTTGGAGTAAGTTATTTTAGAAGAGAGGATTATTTTGCCAGCTCCAAATGTTCCAACAGTGAATTCTGGGCCAATGTTGCCTCTGAAACAAAAAGTAAATTTATATTATTCACTCACTGTACTAGCCCCATGATATCGGTAAAAACTTATGAAAAGACAATAAAAAGTTTTTTTTCAAATCATAATAACTTTGATAGTTTGAACACAGTAAGCGAAGTTAAGGAATTTTTATTTTTAAAAAAGAAACCAATTAATTTTAAGCTCAACAAGGCACCAAATTCACAAAACTTACCTGATATAACAAAATTAAATTTTGCGATTAGTATTATAAAAACAAAGTTTATGAAGAGAAAAAAAACTTTAATTGGAAACAGACCCTTATTTTTTAAATTAGATCAAGTTGAGGGTCACGATATTAATACAGAATACGAATTTGAGTTTGCAAAATATTTATTTCGAAATTCTAGGTAATTAATCTTAAATAATCCAAATGTCAGTTATTTCTATTAATTGGAATAAAACAAAAAAATCATTTTTAGATTGGCTAATTAAATCTGATTTAAAAATTTTTTTTGCTGAAAATCTTTACTTTGAAAATTTATCATTATGGTGGCTTACAGATATTTATGAAAAGGATGCATTAAATAATCATGTTTGGTTTAATAATCTAAATGAAATATTAAATAAAAATAGTAAAATCAAAATTAAAAAAAAATCCATTATTTTTGAGTCTTTAAAGTTAATATTAAAACTATGTAAAATATTATTTTTATTAAGCTTTATAAAATTATTTTATAAAGATAAAAATTTAAGAAAAAAAGTTCCTAACTGTGTTCAAGTCCAATTTTCAAATTTGGTAAAACATAAAGATAATTATATTGATACTCAATTTGGCCTTTTCTCACTAAATAACAATAAAATTTCTTATCTGATACAATTAACTTTTGATTTTTCTCTTATCTTAAATTATTTTGATAACAAAAAAAAACTAAGTTTAATTCCTGTAAATTATTACATTTCAAATAAATATATAAATTTTTCTGAAATTATTAAAATTTACTTTTTTACATTGAAGAAACTTTTATTATTAAATAACGCTTTAAAGAAAAAAAATTATTTTATAATTAATAGGAAAGATTGTCGTTCAGCTTTAGAGCCATTATTGATAAATTCATTTTTTGGGTCTATTCAATTTAATTTATTAAACGGAATAAGTTTAAGAAATTTTAATACAATTTATAAGTTTAAAAACTTCATTAATTATTTGGAGTTCTTTCCATCATCTAGATCAGTTTATTATTTTTTAAAGAGTAAGAGTTCATCAAGAATTATAAGTATTAATCATGCAAATTATAGTGACAACATGTTAGCTTACGCTATTAGAAAAAAAGAGTTTTCAGAAAAAAAAGATTATTTAAATTACTCTCCTTCACCAGACATTTTTTTTACTCAAGGAGAAAAATATTTCAAAAGATTAAAAAAAATATTTCCAAAAAAAAAAAATATTTAAAATCGGATCTCTTAAGCTTGGCATACAAGATATCAATAAAAAAAGTACCAAATGCAAAGAGTTAATTGAAAATCATGCTAAATCTCAATTTAAAGTGATTACAATTTGCTCTAGTACACATGATTACTTGGGCATGGTTGAAATTTTAAATAATTGTGATTTAGCCTCATTTTTTATTATTCTAAGACCTCATCCTTACTATAAAAAAGCAACTTTAGATTTTTTCAATAATAATTTTAAATTTAATTATCACTTGTTAGAAAACTTTTCCTCTAGGGATGTTATAAAAAATAGTAACTTTATAATTTCAGGAGACTCCTCATTATGTTATGAGTCATCAATTTTGGGTAAAAAAAATACTATAAGATTGTATAATGAAAAATATCATCCATTATTTGATTTGGACGATGGCATTAAAATTGTAAAAGATTCAGCTTCACTAAACCAATACTTAAAAGGTAAAAGAAAAATTAAAAATATTAGTCCGGAAAAATTAATAAAAAAATTTTTTTATAAATACGACAAATTTGCTCACCTTAGACTCACAAAAATTTTAAAAAATCTTTAATATTGCATAACAAATTTTACCGAGACAATTTTAATAAAACTCTATTAATTATGAGAAACTCTATTGATTTTTATCTTTTTAATGGTTATTAAGTTTGCATATTAACATCAATTTAAAATAACATGAGTCAATTTAAAAAAATTCCCGTTTTTGATATTGCTTTAGGGCAAAAAGAAAAAGAGTACATTAAAGATTGTGTAGATACGTCATTTATAGGTCAAGGTCCTTACGTTAAAAAACTCGAAGAAAAATTTAGTTCTTTTGTTGACTGTAAATACGGGATCACAACAACCAGCGGTACCACTGCCTTGCACTTAGCTTGTGCTTCTCTCGGTATTAAAAAAAATGATCATGTACTTGTTTCTTCAAGCACTAATATGGCTTGTCCTTTTGTAATTGATTATTGTGGTGCTATACCTATTCCAATTGATATTGAGAAAGAAACTTGGCAATTAGATGTTAAAAAGATTGAGGAAAAAATTAATAAAAATACAAAAGCGATTATGGTGGTTCATCTTTTTGGACATCCGGTAGATATGGATCCAGTCCTAGAAATAGCTAAAAAATACAACTTAAAAATCATAGAGGATTGTGCAGAAGCACATGGGGTTGAGTACAAAGGTAAAAAAGTTGGTTCGATTGGAGACATTGGTGCATTTAGTTTTTTTGCTAATAAAACAATAACTTGCGGTGAAGGAGGAATGGTAACAACTAATTCTCAAGAGTTAGCAGAAAAAGCAAAGAGTTTAAAAAATTTAGCTTATGGAAAGGTCAACAAATTTATGCACGATGATATAGGCTTTAACTATAGACTACCAAATATTAGTGCCGCATTAGGTTTGGGGCAGTTCGAAAATATAGAAAATGTTTTTTCAGAAAAAGAGAGAATTTATAACAGATATAAAAAAAATCTCGAAAACGTTAAGGGCGTAAATGTTCCCAAAGTTAGGGAATGGGTGACAAAATATATAATGTGGGTATTCAATATTTATCTCGATGAAAATTTTCCAATTTCCAGAGATGAGTTAACAAAAAAATTAAAAGACAATAATATTGATACCAGGGATGCATTTGTTCCTATTAATCAACAAAAAATTTTAATTGATAAATATAAGATGTTTAAAGAAGATGACTGTCCAAATGCAAATTATATTATGGATAATGGATTATATTTACCTTCAGGAAATACTATAACAAATGAAGAAATCGATTTTGTTTGTGACGTTATAAAAAAAGCATCTTAAAAAGAACTTTAAATGAATTATAAAGACTATGAACAGTTTGTAATTAATTATAAACCATTCAAATGGGAAATAAGAGACTATGATTTTAGAGATAAAATGAAATCTAAACATAGTTTTATCATGAGCTTCATAAGATTTTTTAAAGTTAACAATTATTTAGATTTAATCCTTAAAAATGAAAATTTAAAAAATCCAAAAATTATTGATGTGGGCTCATTTCCCGGTAACATGTATTTTTTAAGTAGAAAAATATTTAATAATATTTCCGAATACTATTCAATCGGCTTAGATTTAAATGAGGAATTTAAAACGAAAATGAAAGAATACAATGTAAATTGTATTAACACTGAAATTGACCCTGAATTTATTGAGTCTAAAGAGTCTGTAGATTGGAAATTAAAAAACTTTGATGTTTGTTACCTTCTTGACACAATTGAGCATTTAGTTGACCCGATATATTGTTTAGATAAGATAAATAATTCTCTAAAAACTAATGGTCATTTATTGATTACTACCGATAATATAACAAATTTTTTATATATCTCTAATATGCTTAGAAAAGGAAAGAGTCCTAACGTACATCCAGTATTATCCTCAATGGTTTATAGAGGAAATCATCGTCCTCATCATAGAGAATTTAGTAAAGAAGAACTTATATTTATTCTAAACAGATGTGGTTTTGAGGTAGTCAAACACGAATTTTTTGATAGAAAGCAGGGGGATTTTTATATTGATGATAATAAAAAAAAAATTAAAAAACATAAAATAAAAAAAACTTTAAAAAATTTGACGTATGAGCTTGTTAAAAATACAGGTTTTTTGTTTTCACACTTGCGTAATCATCATATAATTCTTGCAAAAAAAATAAAAAATATTGACGAATTAGATAAAGAGAGAAAAATTACTTATTCTCTTGAGGAATGGTCAGATATAAGAAAAAATGCTATTGGATATTAATATATGAACTTTGCTGTAATAGGATTAGGATCTTTTGGTGTTAAAAGAGCAAAAGCGATTAATGACTCGAAAAATGCTAATTTAAAATACTTATTTGATTTGAATGATCAGAATGCAAAAAAAGCTTCAAAAGATTTAGGTGTTCCGGTGAAAAGCTACGAAGAGATTCTTCAAGATGAAACAATTAATACTGTTTGTATTTGTACGCCAAATAAATTCCATAAAAAAATAATTTTAGACTCTTTGAATGAAGGTAAGAATGTTTTTTGTGAAAAACCCTACGTTAGAAATGTCGAAGAAGCAAAAGAAATTCTTGAAGTTACTAAAAAATCAAAAGGTGTATTACAACTCGCGTCAAACCACAGGTTTTTTGAAAGTGTTATGTATGCAAGAAAATTAGTGGCAGAAGGAACTATTGGAAAGGTTCTGAGTTTTAATGGAAGAATAGGTCATAATGGAGAAAGATTGAAAGACTCGTGGTTTTGGAAAAAAGATATAAGTGGCGGAGGAACTCTTTTAGATAATGGGTGTCACTTACTTGATTTGTCCAGATTGTTTGTAGGAAATTTTATTTCTGGTAAAGGATTAACCTCAAATGTTTATTGGAAAAATATAGAAGTTGAGGATACTGCAAGCGGTATATTTAAAACAGAGGATGATAGAACTGCAACTATATATTGTTCGTGGCGACTATTATCAGGATATTTTTTTTTCGAAATAAATGGAACTGATGGATACATAAATGTTGACGGGAGATTCGATACCCACGGTGGAGATAAAATTTTTTGGTCAAATATTAAAGAAAAAAAAGTTTTTTCAAAAGATTTTAGCCATATTAAACCAAATTCATATTTACTAGAAATCGACAATTTTATTTCAAATGTAAATAATAAAAAGAAAATTTCTCCCTCAGCCGAGGATGGTTTAGAAATCATGAAAATGATTGAATTTATTTATTCATCTTAATGAAAGAAAAAATTGCTATTTTTTTAGACACCAGGAAAAATTCTGGTGGAGCTTACCAAGAATTAGCGTATATGCTTGAAAAAATAAGTTCTAAATTTCAAGACAAGCTCGATATATCAATTATCTCCACCTCACCAAATCTAAAAATCGACTCAGATAAACTTAATTTAAAAACGTATTACCTCTCAATGAATTTCTTTGAGAGACATATAGCATTTTTACGGAATTATGATCCTACAATAAGACGTCTAAAAAAATATTTTTTCTTTAGCAATAAATTTGAAAATTTACTAAAAAAATTGAATATAGATTTAGTATATTTTACAGGTCCTTCCCAATATTCTTTATATTTAGAAAATACAGATTTTATTATTACTATTCCAGATTTATCCCATAGAGAGGATCTCGAGTTTCCAGAATGGACTAAATCATCTGAATTCCAAAGAAGAGATGAAATTATTTCAAAATCGACAGTAAAAGCTATCGCAGTAATTACTAACGCCAATATAATTAAAGATAAAATCTCTTCAATTTACTCGGTTGAAAAAAATAGAATTTATGTAATTAATCATAAGCCTTCGTTAGGAATTTCCAAATATAAAAATTACGAACCGAAACTTTTTGAAGAGCTAAAAAAAAAATATAATCTGCCAAAAAAAGTATATTTTTTATCCTGCTATGTATTTACCTCATAAAAATCATAAGTATATCATTGATGTAATCAGGATTCTAAATAATGAATTTAATATAGAAATGTCAGCTGTATTTTGTGGAAGTGATAAAGGGTATTTAAATAAAATTAAAAATTACTCAAAAGAAACAGGTCAACAACAAAATTCTTTCTTTTTGGATTTTGTGGAGGACAAATATCTTCCTTATTTATATTTGAATTCAGTTGCATTAACGATGCCAACATTCAGTGGACCTACAAACATCCCTCCTTGGGAAGCGTTCATGCTTAATGTTCCCGTCTTATATTCTGACATACACAATGTAAAGGAGGTTTACAAAGAAGCTGTACTTTATATTGATCCCTTTAAACCAATGACAATGGTAAATGGTTTAAAAGAAATATTAAGTAATGAAAATACTAAAAAAAAATTATTGCTTAACGGAAAAAAGATTTTGGAAACTGTGGATGAAAATAAAGAGTTCAATCAATTTTTTGAAATAATAAAGAAAAGAAGAAATATAATTAATACCTGGGAATTTAATAACTAAATGATTGTGAAAAAAATTTTAAAATTAATACTTCCTATTTTTGTGATACGATTTCTTAAAAATTTTTTGATAAATATTCAAAAAAACAAATTTAAAAAAATGAAAAATGAGCAAATTTTTGCCGAAATTTATAATAAAAAAATTTGGAGCCCAGAAAAAGAAAAAAAGGTCCACAAGTTTTATTCAGGAATAGGCTCACATCATGATGAATTTATTGAAATTTATATAGAAAAAATGAGAGAATTTTTAAATTCTTTTTCCCTTAAACCCTCTGTTGTAGATCTTGGTTGTGGAGACTTTTCTATTGGTTCAAAATTAACAGATCACTGTGGTAATTTTATAGCAGTAGACATATTTGATGAATTAATTGAACAAAATAAAAAAAATTTTTCTTCTCTAAATGTCGACTTTAGAGTTTTAGATATTGCTAAAGATGTGCTCCCCTCAAGTGATATATGTTTTGTACGCCAAGTTTTACAACATCTATCTAACGATATGATAAAAAATTTCATTAAACTTATTGAAGGGAAATACAAGTATTTAGTATTAACAGAACATTTGCCTGATAACAGAATATTCGAACCAAACATTGACATAGTAACTGGACCATTTATTCGCTTAGATAAAAAAAGTGGTGTGGATTTATTAGCGGATCCATTTAATTTAAAAGTTACCGAAGTAAAAGATGTTTGCAACATTCGACCAAAAAAAATAAAAGGTTTTGAAGGAGTTGTGAACACAAAAATTTTAAAACTGAACTAGTGAAAACAATAATCTTAGCAGGTGGCGAAGGAACAAGAATTTCCGAGTACACTAAGACTATTCCGAAACCAATGATTAAAATTGGAAATAAACCTATACTTATACATATAATCGAACATTATTCAAAATATGGTCACAAAGATTTTTTTATTGCTTTAGGTCATAAAAGTCAGATTGTAAAAAATTATTTTAAAAAATTTAAAAAATTAGATGAAGCCTTTAATTACAAAATTAAAAATTTTAATGTCACAATTACACTTTCTTATACAGGTGAAAACACACTTACTGGAGGAAGAATTAAAAGAATGGCTAAATTTATAAACAAAAATGAGGATTTCATGTTTACTTACGGAGATGGGGTTTCAAATGTGAATATAAAAAGATTAGTTCAATTTTATAAAAAAAATAAAAAACTAATTACAGTCACGGCAGTAAGGCCTCCAGCAAGATTTGGAGAGATAACGATAAAAAACAATCGTGTGAACACTTTTAAAGAAAAACCTCAAGTCACTACAGGATGGATAAATGGTGGATTTTTTATTTCAAATTATAATTTTTTTAAATTAATAAAAAATGACAGAACTATCTTGGAGAGGGAGCCTCTCGAACAAGCATCAAAAAATAATCAATTATACGCATTCAAACACAAAGGTTTCTGGAAGTGCATGGATACTCTTAGAGATAAAAAAGTATTAGAAAAAATTTATAAAAAAAATAAATTCAATTGAAATCAAAAATTAAAATTCTTATAGTCGGCGGAACAGGTTTTATTGGTTTTCATCTTATTAATTATTGTTTAAAAAAAAATTGGAAAGTAGTGAGTTTTTCAAAAAATCCACCAAAAAAAGTTAGATTTTCAAATAAAGTAAAATATATAAAAGGTGATATTTCAAAAAAGACGGACCTAAAAAAAATAAAAGGAAAATTTGATTACGTAGTTAATTTAGGAGGTTATGTAGATCATACTAATAAAATTAAAACATTTAATAGTCATTTTAAAGGATGCAAAAATCTAAGTAATTTTTTTTTAAATAAAGGAATCAAAACGTTTGTTCAAATGGGAAGCAGCGGTGAATATGGTCGCTTAAAGTCTCCACACCAAGAAACTTCTTTAGGAAATCCTCAGTCGGTTTATTCTAAAGCAAAGTTTTATGCCACAAATTATCTTCTAAAATTATATGTTAAAAAAAAATTTCCAGTTGTTATCTTAAGGCTTTACCAAGCATACGGGCCAAGACAAGATACAAATAGATTAATTCCAATTGTTATTAATTCTTGTTTGAAGGGTGAAAAATTTCCTTGTTCTGACGGAAAACAATTTAGAGACTTTATTCATGTTAAAGATGTGGTAAACGCTATTGTTAAATCTTTAAAAAACAAAAAAGCATTAGGGCAAATAATAAATATTGGCTCAGCAAAACCAAAAAAAGTTAAAAATTTAATAAATTTTTTAGTAAAGACAATTAAAAATGGAAAACCAATGTTTGGTAAAATTAAACTTCGAAAAGATGAAATGTTAAAAATATATCCTAAAATATCTAAAGCTAAAAAAACCTTGAATTGGTATCCAAAGATAAATTTTATTCGAGGATTAGACGAGACTATTAAGTATTATAAAAAGTTAGATTATTTTGATAACAAAATTCTTTAAATTTATAAAAGGGACCATAGCTCATTGGTAGAGCACTTCGTTGACATCGAAGGGGTAGCAAGTTCGATCCTTGCTGGTCCCACCATGATTAAATATTGATACTATCTAGCTATATAATTGGTCTTTACATAAATCTTTAAAAACACTATAAGATCTTGCCTGGTAATTATTGCGAAGGGGCCACACCCGATCCCATTCCGAACTCGGAAGTTAAGTCCTTCAGCGCCGATGGTACTTTGTCTTAAGATATGG
>MDTB01058844.1_pt1 | contig 29303 bp, 26 predicted proteins | sample 811161 | NCBI WGS metagenome assembly MDTB01 (sample SAMN05326650, study PRJNA326480) | marine metagenome | isolation source: seawater | place: Mediterranean Sea | collected 2009
CTTGACCAGCTATAATGCAGTTTTTCCCAATTTTAACATTATGAGCTATATGAACTTGATTATCAAGGAAGGTATTATCACCAATTATAGTGACGGATAATGACCCTCTATCAATAGTTGATGCAGCACCTATTTCACAGTTTTTCTTTATTAATACGTGTCCGATATGTGGATACCTATAATTATTTTCTTTTCCTGGTATAAATCCGAATCCTTTTTTTCCAATAATTGCATTATCTAAAATATGAACATTTGATTCAATTATTGAGTTTTTGATCATAACATTTGAACCAATCATACAATTTTTACCAATAATTACATTGTCTTCAATTATAGTATTTGAGCCTATAATAGTTCCCTCTCCTATTGAAACATTGGTTCCAACAAGAGAATTTATTCCACATTCTCCTTTATATAATTGATCTAAAGCTTTTAACTTTATTTTTGGAAAATCAATAACAGATTCTGGATAAAAAAGCTCGGCAACTTTAGAAGAGTCTAATAATACATTTGATGATACCAAAGGAATACAATTTTCAGGCAAAAATTTAATTAATTCACTTTTTGTTATACATGCAAAAGCATCAGTAGATTGTGCTTCTGGAATATATTTATTTGAATGAAAAAAAGATATTTCATTATTTTTTGCATCGGCAAGATTAGAAATGTTTTCTATTGATTTGTCTAGATTAGCATCAGTGGTCAATTTTAGTTGTATATGTTTGATAATATCTTTTAAAGTAAATGGACCTGTATTTTTAAAGAAAATATTATTTGACATTAATTTAATTCTATTTTTTTTATTCTCTCATTCAAAATTGTAATAACATTACCAGTAATATCTAAACTTTTTTTTGCAATAATAACGTTATCTTTTTTAAGAATAAAAGAAATATCATTTTTAGTCGAATATTCTGTAAGAATTGTATTTAGATTTTTTAATAACTCTTTTGTTGCTTTAATTTTTTTTTCATTAAGCAAATTCATTTTTTTATTTTGGTCATTTTGATAGTTTTTTACTTTTTTTTTAAATAAATTTATTTTTTTAAAATATTCATCTTCAGACAGTATATTTTTTTGGGATAGTATCTTATCTTCTTCTAATTTTAATTCGTCTTGTATTTTATTAAATTCAACAATATTTGATTTATGTATTTTATCAATTTCTTGATTAATAGAAATACCTGCCAAACTATTATTTATTATTTGTTTCATATTAATATAGACAATTGTATTATTTGAATACGCTATATTAGAGTAAATTAAAAAAAAAAAAATAACAAAAAACTTTACAAGATATTTCATTAAAATGTAGTTCCAATTTGGAATCTAAAACTCTCTTGAATGTCTGTAGTAGCTTTACTAATAGGTACAGAGTAAGAAAAACTTAAAGGACCAATAACTGTATACCAATCTACTGCTATTCCTGTAGAGCTTCTTATTTTATTTGACTCATCTAATGACGATTCATAATCAACGCCCCAAACGTTAGCTGCATCTAGAAAAAGTTTAAAATCTAAAGTTTCTAAATCTTTGAAAACTGTCGGTAAAGTTGTTGCCATATTAATGGATGAAGCATAATTTCCTCCTACAAAATCACCACCATCTTTAGGTCCAATTTTTCCTGCTTCAAAACCTCTTAATCTACTTGATGGTAAAAATAGTCTCTCAGAAATTCTAACATTATCATTAGTTAATGAATTTATTGCTCGTGCATAAAATGTGAATGAACCAATCATATCATCGACAATTTCTTGATAAATATTTAATTCATAGCCATTCAATATTGCATTTGTTTCACTTATAATTGGTATTGACTGTGTAAATCTTGATCTATAACCATCACTTGTTTTAAATTTTTGATTTCTTTTATCTAAATCGAGAGTGTAGTCTATATCTGTATCAAAATAATTACCTTTTTGTTTTTTTAAATTATTAGAAGCTATAGAGGTTGTTTTAAGAGATTCATAAAAAATTGATGACGAAGGTGATAAAAATAAATTTTCATAATATTCAAATCTTGTACCAAAAGAAAAACCTGTTTTTGTAGTCTTATAACCATAATCTTTCATTCTATCGGTAGTAAGACTTTGGATATTTGTAAATAGTGAATTGTCAGTTCCTCTAAAATTAGGATTATATACAGAAAATTGACCTCTTAATTGCTCTTCAGAAAGACTAAGATTTGTGTCAAATTCTATACCTCTTCCCATAAAATTATTTTCTTTTATACCAAAAGCTATTGAGCCACCGTTAGTTCCATAACCAGCTCCAGCAAATATTTCTCCAGTTGGTTTTTCATCGATTTCTATATTAATAATTTTTAGATCATCAGAAGATCCATTTACTACTTCTGAATCTACAGTTTTAAAAAAATTTAAGCTTTTTATATTGTTTATTGATTTGTTTAATAATATTTCATTATATACATCACCTTCATCTACGACAAACTGATTTCTAATTACAGTCTCTCTAGTAATATTATTTCCAAATATATTAATTCTTTCAACATATTGTTTTTGCAATTCACTAATATCAAAATAAAAATTAAGTTTGTTATCTTCAACAACTTCAATATTAACTGAAGCATTAATAGATTCATACTGATCTATTAAAGCTATTCTTTCAATTTCATTTAATATTTTATTTATTCTTGTATAAGAATAATTTTTTCCTTTTAGATCATTAAATATAATGTCAACTTTTTCAAAGTATTTTTTGTTAAAATCAATTGGTAAATTTATATCAAAATTATTAAAATAATATTTTTTGCCAGCATTAATATTAAATATTAAATCAAACTTACCTTCTTCAGATATTTCAGCAAACGAGCTTTCTACTGTTGCATTAAAATATCCTTTGTTTTTAAAAAAATTTGTTAAAAGTCTTACATCAAGCATTACACGTTCCTCATTTAGAAATTTTTTGCCTGATATAAACTTCCAAAATTTAGATTCTTCAGATGTTATAATATCATACAGTTTTCTAGTTTTATATTTTTTATCGCCTATAAATCTAATTTTTTTTATATAAGCCTTTTTTCCTAATTCAACATCATAAATTAATTTAACAGTATTATTTGGTTCATCTTGAATTTTAATATTTACTTTAGAAAAGTAGTATCCAAACCTTTTTAAAATATCTAAAACTATTTCTCTATCTTTACTAGCTAAATATTTTTTGAATGAACCTTTGTTTTTTAAGTTAAGATTTTCTAATATTGGTTCTTTTATTTTTTTAGCTTTAATACCATTTATTTCTAATGAGGATATTAATGGAAATTCTTTAACTTCAATTATTAAAGTTTCATCTTTTAATTTAAGTTTAACATCTTCAAAAAAATTAGTTTCATACAAATTTTTTAAAATATTATTGAGTTCATTATTATTAATTTTTTTTGTTTTGTCTATTTGTCCAAAGAGTATTATTGTTTCATTTGTTATCCTTTTATTTCCAATAATTTCTATACTTTCAATATTTGATGCAATGGCATTTACATTAAATAAAGTAAGAAAAATTAGAGTAAAAAGAAATCTCTTAATCATAATCTTATCATATACATATACTTCTGGTTTTCAATCTTACAGAATGATTCAATTCTTGAATTTCTTTAAAATTTTTAGGTTTGATATATTTATATTTGTTAAAAGATTTAAGATTAATTATTTTTTTTAAATATAAAATAATCTCATTAAATTTAATTTTATCTTTAAGGAATAAGTCTACTAGTTCATCATTAGCACTAATTAAAACTGTATCAAAAAGAGTACATTTTTCTGAAATATTTTTAAGTATTTCAAGTGAAGGAAATTTAGATTTATTTATTTTATAAAAGTTCATCATACTAAAATTATTAATATTAAATTCATTTATAATTGATTTATCGGTAATTTTATTTTCTATTATACCTGAATAAATTGGAATTTTCATATCAGTATTATGCATCAAGGCATGACTGGTTCCATTTTTATAATTAATTATGGCATGAACAATTGATTGGGGATGAATTACAATATTAATCTGATCTGAATTTAAATCAAATAATCTGTATGCTTCCATAACTTCAAAAATCTTATTCATCATTGTGGCAGAATCTATGGATATTTTTTTTCCCATTCTCCATCTTGGGTGCTTTAGGGCCATTTTTTTATTAATGTGTCTCATTAATTTTTTATCAAAATTTAAAAAAGGACCACCCGAGGCAGTTATTGTAATATTTCTAATTTTTTTAAAATCTTTATTTTTAATTAACTCCGAGATAGCAAAATGTTCAGAGTCTATAGGTAGGTAAGAGGATTTATATTTAGTCATTTCTTTCTTTATTAAGTTCCATCCACATATTATAGATTCTTTATTAGCAAAAAGTATTTTCTTAGCTTTTTTAATTAAAGATAAATTATACTTAAGACCATCAAAACCAGTTATAGAACTCATCATTATATCAGATCTTGATATTTTTTTATTTATTTCATCAAAGTTAGAAATTATTTTTGTTTTATTTTTTTTTAATAATAAATTTAACCTTTTTGAATAATTTTTATCTGCTAAATAAACATATTTAGGTTTAAATTTAATAATTTGATTATAAAGTATTTTAAAATTTCTATTTGCTACTAAAAGCTCAATATTAAAATTTTTCTTGTAAAAACTAATTATATCTAAAGTAGCTTTACCTAGAGAGCCAGTTGATCCTAATATTATAATTTTTTTTTTCATTAAAATATTACAGTAATAAAAATTATATAAGAAAAAGGAAATGCAAAAATCATTCCATCAATTCTGTCAAGTAACCCTCCATGGCCTGGAATAATTTTTCCAGTATCTTTTATTTTAGACAACCTTTTAAAATATGAAACTAATATGTCTCCTAGCTGACTTATTGTTGAAATAAGAATTATGGTTATAATAGTATTAAAGGTAAAATCCATGATCTTCGTATAATTCATTGAGCAATAATAAATAAAAAAATAAATAGTGATGATTGATAAAACATATGCTCCCAGCACACCTGAATACGTTTTGTTGGGACTTATTTTTGTCAATTTAGGACCTTTTAAAGCTTTTCCAATCAAATATCCTCCAATATCAGACGAAATACATATTAAGAGTACAAATAAAAATAATAAACCAAATATATCACCATTTAGATTTCTTAGCAGGTAGGCACAATAAAATGAAAATATCAAAAAATATAACCCAATAATTAGATAATAATTTTTTTTTCTAGTCATAATATACCATTCGTATGCTGATATAAAAAAGCAAATAGCAATAAAAAAATTAAAATAGAAAGATCCTTTTATGATAAAAAATAATACTAATGGAATTAAGATAATTGAACTATAAATTCTCTTAGATAAATTACTATCTATCATAATCCTCCAAAATTTCTTTTAATATTGTAATATTTTTTAATTATTCTATTAAAATCCTTTTTAGAAAAATCTGGCCATAATTTTTTTACGAAAAAAATTTCTGAATATGCTAGCTGCCATAACATAAAATTACTTAGCCTATTTGTATTTCCTGTTCTTATAAGTATATCTGGATCAGGAATATTAGCTGTATATAAATTTTTAGATATATTGTTAACACTTATTTTTTTTCTATTTTATTAATTTTTTTTATTGAATTAACTAGCTCTTCTTTAAACCCATAATTCAGTGCTAAATTTATTTGTAAACCAGTATTTTTTTTAGTTATTTTTTCTGATTCAAAAATAATTTTTTTGAGTTTATTTGAAAATATCTTTTTATTTCCAATTACTTTTAATTTTATGTTTTTTTCGACAAGATTATTTATTTTTTTGTTTAGAAAATTTTCTAATAGATTAAAAAGGTATTTTATTTCGCTCTTAGGTCTTTTCCAATTTTCTGTGGAAAATGCAAATAGTGTTAAATATTTGATTTTGCTATTTATAGTTTCATCAATAATTTTTTTTACTGTATTTAATCCTTCTCTGTGACCATAATTTCGTGATTTTTTTTTTTTATAACCCCATCTACCATTTCCATCCATAATTATGGCTACATGGTTAACTTTATTCATATTGTCATTATTTCTTTTTCTTTATTTGATACTTTAATATCAATTGTGCTTATATTTTTATCTGTCATTTCCTGAATTAATTTTTCGTTAGCTTTAACTTCATCTTCGCTTATTTCTTTTTTTTTAAGAAAATTTTTTAATTGATCATTTGCTTCTCTTCTTACAGTTCTTATTGAAACTTTACATTTTTCGCCCATTGCTTTTATCATCTTTTTTATCTCATTTCTTCTTTCTTCAGTTAAACTTGGTATTGGTAATCTTATAAGTTGACCATCTATTTGAGGATTAAGACCTAGCTCAGATTTTTTTATTTCTGCATCAATGAGATTTACATTATTTATATCCCAAACCTGAATATTGATCATTCTTGGTTCAGGAGTAGTAACAGTACCTAATTGGTTTATGGGCATTTTTTGTCCATAAACATCTACTCTTAATAGATCAAGCATTTTGGAATTAGCTCTTCCTGTTCGTAAAGATAATAATTCTTTATCAAATCTATCAATAGTAACAGTCATTTTATGACTGAAAATGTTTTGGTCAAACATTATTCTCCTATTTTTAATCTGTAAAATTCTTTAATTTTAAGATCAGTTATGTCTAGTTCTGAAATTATATCTTTAACTTTTTTCTTTGGTTCCATAACCCATGCCTGAGATATTAAGGAATTTTCTTGTTTAAATTTATTTAACTTTCCCATGCTTATTTTGTTAACTATATCGTCAGGTTTACCAGAATTTTTCAATTCTTCTTTAATTAATAACTCTTCTTTTTCAATATCTGAGTTTTCAAGTGATTTTTCATCAATTGCCAAAGGATTAGATGCTGCTATATGCATTGTTAGTTGTTTTGCAAAGTTATTTAATTTTTCAGAGCTATCTGATGTTTCTAATGAAAGGACTACTGCTAACTTGCTTAAATTATCTTTAACTACTGTGTGTAAATAATAATAATTTTTGGAGTTAGACTTGTTAAAGGTTTTAAATCTACCTATAGTAATTTTTTCACCAATTTTTGAGACCATATTAACTAAATTTTCATCGACAGTAATGCCGTTTTTCATTTTAAATGATTTAATTTTTTCTAAATTTGACTCACATTTATTATTAATATCACTTAACTCTTTTACAAATTCTATAAAGTCATCATTTTTTGCTACAAAATCAGTTTCACAATTTACTTCAATAAGTGACATTTTTTTACTATCTCCACTTACTGCAACAACTCCCTCGTTAGCGACTCTTGACATTTTTTTTGAAGCTTTGGAAATACCTTTAACCCTTAATATTTCTATTGCTTTTTCAATATTACCATTAGCTTCCTTCAAAGCTTGATTGCAATCTTTAAAGCCAGCACCTGTATTTTTTCTAAGCTGTTTAATATTTGATAAATCTTTACTCATTAGTTTAATTTTTTGTCATGAGATGTTTTATCATCTGTTTTATTTTTAATTCCTTGTGATTTTTTATTTACATCCTCATTTAAATTATTAGGCATTTCTTTTTTTGCGTTTAAAATAGTTTCTTTCAATAAACTGCAATACAAATCAATTGATCTTCTAGCATCATCATTGCCTGGTATTGGGAAGTCAATTCCATCAGGATTAGAATTAGTATCTAATATAGCTACAATCGGTATGTTTAGCTTTATAGACTCCTTTATTGCTAATGATTCATAGTTAGTATCAATTATAAATACCAGATCAGGTATTTTTTTCATTTCTGAAATACCTCCCAATGATCTTTGCAGCTTATCTCTTAATACACTCATTTTAAGCAATTCTTTTTTTGTGAAACCTCTATTTTCTGATACTAGGTCTTTTTTAATTTTTTCTAATTTTTTAATTGAGTTTGATATAGTGCCCCAATTAGTTAACATTCCACCTAACCATCTATAATTTACAAAATATTGATCTGTATCCTTTGCTAATTCTGCTATAGCTTCAGAAGCTTGCTTTTTTGTTGATATAAAAAGGACTTTCCCTCCATTAGATATAGTTGAGTATACTTTTTGTAATGCCATGTTTGTAAGTTCAAGTGTTTGGGTTAAGTCTATTATATGAATAGAGTCTCTCTTCCCAAAAATATATTTTTTCATTTTAGGATTCCATCTTAGTGTTTTATGACCTAAATGAACTCCTGCTTCTAGTAGTTGTTGTATTGTTATATTTGGTATTTTCATATTTATTCCCGGTTAATCCACCACAATCATTTCCACTTAAGGACCGGAGGTATAAAACCACAAATTGTGTGCGTTGTTTTTTTTTGAGATATTTACAAACTAATCTTGATTAAAACAAGTGTTTTTTTATGTGAAATAAGCTGAAATATTCTTATTTTTTATTAAATTTATCAATTTCCTATCAACATTCCTCTTATTTTTAAGCTTAAATGTGAATTTCTCATTATTATTTTTTATGTAGATTGATACTTCGGTTTTTCCTTTTTCATTAATTATGTCAGATAAAATTTCTATTTTATCAATATTATCGATTTCAAAAATCACTTCATTTATATTTTGATTATATAAATTTTTAAGACTTGTAATTTTTTTAACATTTACTCGTGTAAATCTATTTCCTTGATCTGCTAGATTTTTAGCTACAGTTAATAAAAGTGAATTTCCTTCAATTAATAAATCTCTATTTAAATCAAGAATATCTGAAAAAATAAAGAGCTCAAAAACGCTAGTAAGATCGGTTAATTTTATTATTGCATAAGAGTTTCCTTTTTGAGTTTTTTTTTCTTGAATTTTTAATAATGTTCCAGCTATATTAGTTTCTTTTGAATTATCTAGTATTTTAAATTCTGAATAATTTTTTATATTATATTGATCATACATGTCTTTAAATTGACTTAAAGGATGATCAGAAATAAAGAAGCCAATAGACTCAAATTCTTTTCTAAGTTTATCCTCAAAACTCCAATCTTTAATGTCTTTAATTAAAAAATTTTCATTATTGTTTAAATCATCGTTACCAAATAAATCTTTTTGATTAGTTGATTTATTTTCAAAAATATTTTTTGATTTAATTATTAGATTTGGTATTGATGAATAAATTAAATTACGATTAGAGCATAATTTATCAAATGCTCCAGCTTTAACTAAACCTTCTAATTGTAATTTATTTATATTTTTTGGATCTGTACGATTTATGAAATCTTTTATTGATCTATATTGACCATTTTTAATCCTTTCTTCAACAATATTTGTAATAGCTTCATAACCAACATTTTTTATACCACCCAATGCATAATAAAATGACCCATTTTTTGAATAAAAATCTGAATTTGACAAATTGATATCGGGCCTAACAATATTAATTTTTAGTCTTTTTAATTCTTCATAAAATTCACTTAGCTTGTTTTGATTTGAAATATCCATTGTCATCGATGCTGAAAAAAATTCATTTGGATAGTAAGTTTTCAAATATGCAGTTTGATAAGCTATAATTCCATAAGCAGCAGCATGACTTTTATTAAATCCATATTCTGCAAATGGTTCTATTTTTAAAAAAATCCCTGCTGCAACATCTTTTCTAATACCATTTTTTACTGCGCCATTAATGAAACGTTCCTTTTGTTTTTCAACTTCTGCTCTTTTCTTTTTGCCGATTGCTTTTCTAAGAATATCCGCTTCTCCAGCTGTAAAACTTGATAATTTTTGTGCTATTTGCATTACTTGTTCTTGATAAATGATAACACCATAAGTTGGTTTTAATATTTCCTCTAACATAGGATGAATATAATCTGGATCCTTTCTTTTATGTTTGCAATCATTATAAGTTTGAATATTGCTCATTGGTCCTGGTCTGTATAAGGCAACCAATGCAATTATATCCTCTAAATGATTTGGTTTCATTTCTATTAAAGCTTCCCGCATTCCAGCACTTTCCAATTGAAACAAGCCAACAGTATTACCGCTTGATAAATACTCAAATACTTTTTGATCTGAATAATTTATATCTTCAATATTAAAATCAGCATTATTTTTTTTAATTAGTTTCTGTGTTTTGTTAATTACTGTTAAAGTTTTAAGACCTAAAAAATCGAATTTTATTAATCCAGCATTTTCTGCTGAATACATATCAAATTGTGTAGAAGGTAAAAATAAATCTGCTGAAGCATCTTTATATAAAGGTATGCTTTCTGATAATTTTTTATCTGCAATTACAACACCAGCTGCATGAGTTGCAACATTTCTATTTAATCCTTCTAACTTAAGAGATAGGTCAATTAATTTCTTTACTCTTTTATCGTCTTGAATAAGTTTTTGAAGTCTTGGTTCTGAACCGATACATTCAGATAAAGTTTGCGGTCTTGATGGGTCAAATGGTATCATTTTTGATATACTATCAACAAAGCCATAGGGTAGACCTATAACTCTTCCAACATCACGTATAACCATTCTCGCTTTTAATTTACCAAAAGTTATTATATGAGCCACACTTTCTGGATATTTTTTTGAGAGATATTTTAAAACTAAATCTCTTTTTTCCTCACAAAAATCAATATCAAAATCTGGCATTGATATTCGATCAGGATTAAGAAATCTCTCAAAAATTAAATTAAATTTTATTGGGTCTACGTTAGTTATTTCTAAACACCATGCAACCAATGAACCAGCGCCGGATCCACGACCTGGTCCAACAGGAATATCGTTTTTTTTTGACCATTTAATATAATCCGAAACAATAAGAAAATAGCTAGAATATTTCATTCTAATAATTATATCTAATTCATGATCAAGTCTTTTTTTATATAAATTATATTTATTGCTCTTATTTATTTTATCATCAGATAAGTTAAAAATATTTTTGAACTTATTTTTTAATCCATCAATAGAATTTCTTGATAACATTTTATCTGCATCACCTTCTGCTTTTGTACTAATATTAGGCAATATAGGTTTTGATGGTAGCGTTCTGTAATTACATCTTAATGGTAAATTATAATTATTTTCCAATGCTTCTGGTAGATCTTTAAAAATTATCTCCATTTCTTCTGAGGATTTAAGATAATGCTGGTCTGAATAAATTAATCTATTTTTGTCATTTACATATGATTTTGAGCCTATACAAACTAGTGCATCATGAGCCTCATGATATGATTTATCAATATAAAAAACTTCATTAGTTGCAATTATAGGAATGTCGTATTTTCCTGAGATATTCAAGTTCAGCTCTTCAAATTTTTTTTCATTTAAATCATTATGTCTTTGAATCTCAATATAGAAATTTTCTTTATAAGCATTACTTAAAGTTTTATAAATTTTCTCTATCTCACTAATTTTACCTTTATTAAAAAGTTTGCCAAATAAACCATTAACTGTGCCTGAAAAAATAATTATACCTTCATTAAATTTTAGAATATCATCGATATCACAATGAGGATCTGACAATGAATTATTCAATAAATAAGATTTGGAGGAAAGTGAAATTATATTCTTATATCCTTGTTCATTCTTTGCTATAAGAGGAATTAAGCCAATTTCATTTTTGAACTTAAAATTAACCTGTGTACCAATTATTGGTTGTGTGCCTGATTTGGATAAATTTTCTGAGAATTCCAAAGCCGCGCTTAAATTCGAAGTATCAGAAATTCCTAAACTTTTAATTTTATTTTTTTTACAATAATCTCTCAGATCCTCAATTTTTATCGCACCTTCGCATATCGAATATTGGGAGTGTACTTTTAAATGGTTAAATATTTTTGATTTAATTTTTTCCATTAATAATGGTTGTTTTACCATTATTTAATTCAATTTTACAATCTGCCATATTAGAAAAAAATCTATTATGAGTTGCAAAAATAATAGTACGATTTTGAGATTTTAAATTCATTAATATTTTAAACACATCTTTTGCGTTTTCATAATCCAAACTTCCTGTAGGTTCATCGGCTAAAATTATTTCTGGAGAATTAACTAATGCTCTTGAAATAGCGATTCTTTGAGCTTCTCCTCCAGATAATTCGTTAGGATAGTGATTTATTCTATTGGTCAATCCTAAATTACTAATTATTTTTTTTGAATCTCTTAATGCGCTATTTATATTATTTCTAAAAATAAGTCTTGCAAGATAGACATTTTCTAACGCTGTAAAATCAGTTAGTAAATTTTTATCCTGGTAAATTATACCAATTGTTTGAGCCCTTATTTTGTCATTAATAGATTTATTGTTATATTTTATTAGTTTTTTATTTATCTTTATTGAGCCATTTGTGGGTTGGTCAATTAAAGATATTAAATTTAATAATGTTGATTTCCCCGATCCTGATGGTCCTATAATTGAATAAGTTTTACCTTTTTCGAAATTTAGGTTAATTTTTTTTAAAACATTAATAGATTCATTTTTTTTATAAATTTTACTAACATTTTTAAGTTCTATTATACTAGTCATATTTTAGCCCTTTTACAGGATCAAGTTGAGCTGCCTTTGTTGCAGGATAAACTGATACGATGCATGTTATAAATATAGAACAAAGACTTATTAAAAAAATAGACTCTGTGTTTATTTCATATGGCATTTTACTTAAAAAATAAACTTCCTCTGGAAATAAATTAACACCAAATAAACTACTTATTAAATACCTTATTTTTTCAATATAAATTGAAAAAAGAACTCCTAAAATTACTCCAAAAAATGTAGCAAAAGTTCCAATAAAAAACCCGATTAGGAAGAAAATTTTTTTTATTGAAAAATTTGATACACCTATTGATTTTAGTATTGCTATTTCTCTAGTCTTATTTTTTACTAAAATAGTAAGTCCAGAAATAATATTGAATGCTGCAACTATAATTATTAGCGACATTATAATAAACATTACATTTCGCTCTACTTTTAGTGCTGAAAAAAGTGATTTATTTAAATCGGCCCAAGTATAAATATATGCATCATCAAAAATTTTTTGCAATTCAATTTTTAATAAACTTATTTTTTTATAATCGTGAAAATAGACTTCTAAATGACGATTATTATTATTTAATTGGAATAAAGTTTCTAAGTCATTGAGATTTATAAATACTATATTTTTATCAAAATCTATAATTCCTGTATGGTATACAGATGTTATTGTAAATGACATTTGGGATGGCAAATTTCCCATAATAGTTTCAATGCCTGTTGGTGACATGATTGTTAATTTATCACCTACTTTTAAATCTAATAAAAAACTTAGTTCTTTACCTATTGATATAGTCCCTTTTTCTAATAATTTGTTACCATTAAAATTTTCACTATTAACTAAATCTAAATTTGAAAAATCATTAGTTAAATATCCTCTAATATGTATACCTTTGGTCTGATTTTTGTTAAGAATAATTGCTTCACCATTATTGCTAAGTACTTGAAGCTTAATATTATTAATAATTAATGAGTTGTTTAATTTTGTAGTTTTAATTGAATTATTGTACGATTGAACGGTAGCATGGGAACTAAATCCAACTATTTTAGAAATTAATTCACTTCTAAAGCCATTCATTACTGACATCACTATAATGAGAACAGCCACACCTAAGCCTATTCCAACAAAAGAAAAAATTGAAATAATATTTAAAAAACCATCACTTTTTTTGCTTTTTAAATATGTAAAAACAATTTTTTTTTCTAAATTAGAGATCAATTTATTTTTTATTTTTTAAAATTTCTAATATTTTTTCAATATTTAATTTATCAGACATCCCGCCTACTTTACGAAATTCAATTTCATCTGAGCCAGTATTTTTACCTAGTATTATTTGGTAAGGTATACCAATCAAATTAAGTTTTTTAATTTTTGATGAAAAATTTTCATCTGTGTCATCTATAATTGTTTCTATATTATTTTGTTTTAAATATTCATATAATTTTAATGCTTTTTCTAAATTTGAGGTGTCATTTTTAGATATATTTACAATTATAACACAATGGTAAGGTGAAATAGATAATGGCCATTTCATAATTTCATTTTTACTATCATATTTTGCCTCAATTATTGCCCCAACAAGTCTGGATACACCAATTCCATACGATCCCATTTTTACAAATTCTTTTTTTCCTTTATGGTCAACTGCAGCATTCATTGATTTAGAATATTTGTCACCAAAATAAAAAATATGCCCTACCTCAATACCTTTAGTGCTTAATCTATACTCATCATTGACATTATTTTCGAATTCTTCTTTATTAAATTTTTCATCTGTAACTGCATAAAATTTTTCATATTCGTTTCTTAAATTTAACAGTGAATTTTTACTAATTTCTATATTTTCGCTGCTAACATCAAATATTCTTTTGTCAGTATAAATTTTACTTTCACCAGTATCAGCAAGAATTATAAATTCATGTGATAAATTTCCACCTATAGGACCAGTATCAGCAGCCATTGGAATTGCTGATAACTCTAACCGTTTAAATGTTTTTAAATATGAAATAAAAAATTTATTGTATGAATATTGAGCATCTTCATCATTGAGATCAAACGAATATGCATCTTTCATATAAAATTCTCTACATCGCATGATTCCAAACCTTGGTCTTAACTCATCACGAAACTTCCACTGAATATGATAGAGCAATTGAGGAAGTGATTTATAGGATTTGATACTAGATCTAAATATGTCTGTAACAAGTTCTTCGTTGGTTGGGCCATAAAGCATCTCACGATTTTGTCTGTCTTTTATTCTTAACATTTCTTCGCCATAATCTTGATACCTGCCACTTTCTTTCCAAATATCACTAGATTGAATTGTTGGCATTAAAATTTCTTGGGCCCCTATTTTATTTTGTTCCTCTCTTACTATCTGTTCTATTTTTTTCATTACTCTAAAACCAAATGGTAACCATGAATATATACCTGCTGAAGATTGTTTAATCATTCCTGTTCTAAGCATCAATTGATGTGATTTAATTTTAGCTTCTGTCGGGTTATTTTTTAAAATTGGAACAAATAATTTCGAAAAAAACATTTTTATACTCTTACTAAATTTATATTGGTTAATGGTTTTTTTCCAGTCTTTTCCCTACTATATTTTCTGCATGTAACTTTTAAAGCATCAATTAAATTAGTTTCTTGTTTTTTATTACTTAATGAAAAGGTTTTAGATGCTTCAAATATTTTTTCTTGTAAGCCAAATTTAAATTCTTCCGTATCATAAATTGGCAATCCTTTTATAGTTAACAATGGATCTTTAATTATATTACCATTTGAAGAAATAATAATTGTAACATCCATAAAACCATTGCTTGAGATATTTCTTCTATCTTTTATTGATTGACCATCTTCCTCAATACTGATTGAACCATCTAAATATAATCTTCCATGAGGAGCTTTATCATGAACTGCAGGTTTATTTCCTGGAGCAATCTTAACAATATCGCCATTCTCTACAAGAACAGTGTTTTTTATTTGCATTTCCTTGGCAAACTTTACATGCTCAATCATATGTCTATGTTCACCATGAACAGGTATTAGACATTTCGGCTTAACCCAGTTATACATATCCTTTAAATCTTCTCTATTTGGATGTCCTGAGACATGAACAAATTCACTTTCTTCAGAAATCACTTCAATACCTTCTTTCACAAGTTGATTATGTAACTTATAAAGTTTCTTTTCATTACCAGGTATAATTTTTGAAGAAAATATAACAGCATCTCCTTTTTCAATATAAACATCAGGATGTACATAATTTGAAATTCTCATCATTGCGCCCATTGGTTCACCTTGACTACCGGTGCATAAGTATACAATTTTTTCCCTTGAAATATTTTTTGCATCTCTTGGATCTATTGGATCAATCACATTTTTTAAATATCCACATTGTCTTGCTGCTTTATAGATCCTATGCATTGATCTGCCAACCAAAGAGATTTGTCGTCCTGTTTTTTCTGCACAGAAAAATATTGTCTCCATTCTTGCTACATTTGAGGCAAAAGAAGTAACAATTATTTTTTTTTTTAAATTCATCATTAATTTAAGAATATTTTTTCTTACATCTAATTCTGACCCTGATCGTCCCATACTAAAAACGTTTGTTGAATCACAAATCATTGCTAGCACTCCTTCTTCACCAATCTCTTTTAATCTATTTGAGTTTATTTTTCCTCCGATTAATGGATTTGGATCAACTTTCCAGTCACCTGTATGGAGAATTACACCAGCCGGTGTCGCTATTCTCAAGCCATTAGGTTCTAAAATAGAGTGAGTTAAAGTTATATATTCAATATTAAATGGTCCAAGATTTATTTTTCCATTAAGGTCTACAATTTTAATAAAGTTATTGATATCGATATTTTTTTCTTTGAATTTCTCCTTTATCAAAACTGCAGTAAAAGGGGTGGCATATATATTACAATTAAGTTTTTTCCATAAATGTGTTATAGCACCAACATGATCTTCATGAGCGTGTGTTATAACTATTCCCAAAAGATCATCTTTTCTATCAATAATAAATCCAGGATCAGGATATATTACATCAATTCCTGGCATTGTATCATCGGCAAATGTAACACCAGTATCAACAATTATCCATTTTTGTTCACTGGGCTTACCATAAGCATATAAATTCATATTCATTCCAATCTCACCAGAACCTCCTAATGGACAAAATAACAATTCATCTTTTTGCATAATTTAAATATTTTTCTTATTAATTATTTTAATAAGGCCCTTTATTGTAACATCCTTGTCAATTGAAACTTTATAATTTAAAGATGAATTAAACAGATGTGAATATCCTCCAGTTGCTATAATTTTAAAATTTTTTTTTGTTTCAAATTTTATTAACTTTATAATGTTATTAATCAACCCAGTATAGCCCCAAAAAAAACCAGACCTTAATGCTGATAATGTACTTTTACCAATAACCTTTTTAACTTTTTTTATTGTAAAGATTGGTATTAAACTAGCATTCTTTTCTAGAGATTTTATAGATAAATTAATACCTGGAGCAATTACTCCGCCATAATAAGTATCTTTAATTATAACATCAAAAGTGGTTGCAGTTCCAAAATCTATAATTATATAGTTTGTTTTCATATTTAAAACAGAAATTGAATTTGCTATTCTATCAGATCCTACTTGTTTAAAGTCTACTTTAATTTTAATTAAATCTTTTAAATTAATTTTTTTTAAATCATTAATTTTAATTGAATATTTTTTACTTAAGATATTTTTAATTATAAGATACTTTTTAGGAACTACGCTACAAAATAACGAACTTACTATTTTATATTTTTTAATAAATTTAATTTTTTTATCAAAATATTTTGTTGTTAATAATTCAGTTGGTATAGTAATTTTTTTTAATATTTTATTATTTTTTACAATACATATTTTCGTAACTGAATTACCAATGTCTCCTACTAAAATCATATTATATAGTTTTTAAAAAGGTATTATATAAATTAAATAAATTATTAGAAATATCTTTAATTTTTATTTTTTTATTTATTAACTCTTTCAGGCAAATAGTTGGATATTTTTTAATTTTTGGTTTATTATTTACGTTCAGACCAATTCCAACAATATAATAGTCTGTGCCTTTTTTGTTTACAGTTTCTTGTAAAATACCACAAATTTTTTTTTTATTTATTATTATATCATTTGGTTTTTTTAAATTGATTTTCTCCTTCGTATACATTGATAGTAATATCTTGACTATATTTAAATTAATTTTAGATAATTTAGCTAGATTTAAATTTATTGATTTTAAACTAAAAAAAATACTCACAAAAAGGTTTCCCTTTTTAGAAATCCAAACATTCCCAAATCTTCCTCTACCCTTGGTTTGATGAGTTGCAGAAATATATCCAGATTTATATCTTGTGGTTTTTATTAATTCTAATGCTTTATCATTAGTGCTGCTAACTTTTTTGTAATTAAATTTTTTCATATTCATTTAAATAAAAGTTATATTTTCTAACACTTTTATTAAAAAGCTTGGATACACAAAATATAGCATTATTATAATTGTTGTAACTGACAACGTAAGTTTTAAACTTAAGCTACTAGATTTATCAAATTTATCTGTTGCACTATCAAAATAAATAATTTTAATAATTCTTAAATAATAAAATGCAGATACTACCGTTGCTAATAGACCTACGATTGCTAGGAAATACATTGACTGTTCAATAACTGCAATGAATATATAAAATTTTGCAAAGAAACCAGCAAGTGGCGGTATGCCTGCTAAAGAAAATAATTGTATTAATAAACAAAATGATAATATGGGATGATTTTTTGATAATCCTGACAGGTCCTCTATACTTTCATAAAAATAATTATTTCTTTTAAGCATCAATAAACATGAAAAAAATCCTAGGTTCATTATCAAATAAATTGTAATATATGTTATTGAGCTTTGAATACCTAAATTAGTTCCAACTGCAAGTCCTGCTAATGCATAACCAATATGACCTATGGAACTATATGCTACAAGTCTTTTAATATTTTTTTGGCCAATTGCAGCAAAAGAACCAAGTAACATTGATGCAATTGAGATAAATATTATTATTGATTGCCATTGCTGAAACAAATCGATAAATGGTACATATAAGAATCTAATAAATACTGTTAAGGCCGCAATTTTTGGTACTACTGAAAAAAATAAGGTAATAGTTGTTGGTGATCCTTCATATACATCTGGAGCCCACATATGAAATGGAACAGCTGAAATTTTGAAAGATAATCCAACAAGAATAAAAATTATACCAAATATATTTCCATACTGCTCTGAGCCAATGCTAGAGGAAATCACATCAAAATTAGTAGATCCTGAAAAACCATATATTAATGAACATCCATAAAGTAGTAAACCAGAAGATAAAGCACTCAATACAAAATATTTAAGACCTGCTTCTGATGATTTGATATTATTAGTATTTATAGATGCTAACACGTATAAAGGTAATGATTGCAATTCTAAACCCATATAAAAAACCATAAGATCATTTGAACTAATCATCACTAACATTCCTAAAATTGCAGATAAAATAAGTATTGGATACTCAATTTTTATGATTTTAATTTTTTCGATATAATTATATGACATTAGCAAAACAACAATACCCGATAGAATTGTCAATATTTTCATAAAAAAAGATAAATCATCTATTTTATAACTATTTAAAAATAAATAATGATCACTGTTATCTGAAAAAACAAAAAGTAACCCTAGAGCAATAATTAAGGCAATAGAAGATAAATTATAAACTATCTTAGAACTATTTTTTTTAAAAACCCCTAAGATTAATAAAAACATAACTGATATTGAAATAAAAATTTCAGGCAGTATTAAATTATAATTAATCATTAATCATTACTAATCTTAAATTATAGTCCTCTATTAAACTTGATAATGAATTTTCTATGGTAGAAATCAATGGATCTGGATAAAATCCAAAAATAATTATAGGTATTGCTAACGAGGTAAAAATTATTTTTTCTGTATTTGTAAGATCTAACATTTTTAAAAGCTCTTCTTTTTTAATCTTCCCAAAAATTACTCTCTTATAAAGCCAAAGCATGTATGCTGCAGATAACACAACTCCAATTGTTGCCAAAAAAGCAACAATAAAATTACTTTTAAATGCACCAATTAAAATTAAAAATTCTGCTACAAAGCCACTTGTACCTGGTAAACCAATTGATCCGAGAGTAAAAATCATAAAAACTATGGCGTATTTTGGCATAACTGAAACCAATCCACCGTAGTCAGAAATCATTCTTGAATGCGATCTTTCATAAACGACACCAACACATAAAAATAATGCTGCTGATATAAATCCATGACTTATCATTTGCAATATACTTCCTTCTAGTCCTTGCTGATTAAAAGTAAATATACCAATTGTGACAAACCCCATGTGAGCGACTGATGAATAAGCAATCAATTTTTTCATGTCATCCTGCATCAAAGCAACCAGAGACGCATAAATTATTGCAATAACTGATAAAGTAAAGATTAGAGGCGTAAAAAACTCAGAAGCATGTGGAAAAAGACCAATAGAAAATCTAATAAAGCCATACCCTGCCATCTTAAGTAATATAGCAGCCAACAAAACCGATCCTGCAGTTGGAGCCTCAACATGTGCATCAGGTAACCAAGTATGAACGGGCCACATGGGTGTTTTGACAGCGAATGAACTAAAAAAAGCTAACCATAATAAATACTGATACTTAACATCAATACCAAGTTCATATAACTTATTAAAATCTGTGGTTCCATATAGCCAGTAAAGACTTATAATTGCAACCAACATCAAAACTGATCCTAACAATGTATACAAAAAAAACTTAAATGCCGAGTACACTCTCCTTGGGCCACCCCAAATACCAATTATTAAAAACATTGGAATAAGACCTGCTTCAAAAAATAAATAAAAAATAACTAAATCTAATGAGCAAAAAACTCCTATCATGAAGCTTTCCATTATTAAAATTGCTAACAAATATTCTTTTAATTTTACTTTAATTGTATTTGATACTGATAAGATACATAAAAAAGTAATTAATGTTGTAAGAATAACAAAAAGTATTGATATACCATCAACACCAACTTTATAATTTATAAATCCAACTAACCAAGGTCTTACTTCAACAAACTGAAAAAGGTCAGTAGATTTATCAAATACAAACCATAGATATAAAGAAATTAGTAAATTTAAAAAAGAAGAAAAATAAGCTACGTATTTTATATTTTTATTTTCAGAGTTATCTGATGATTTTGATAAAAGTATAAATATTGACCCAATCAAAGGTAAAAGTATTAAAGATGAAAGTAATGGAAAATTCATCAGTAAACCATTAAATAAGTAAGAAGTATTGACACGCCAATTAACATTACAAATGCATAATGATAAATATAACCACTTTGAAATTTAACAGCTTTAGTTGATAAAAATTTAACAAAATTTGATATTCCATCGGGACCAAATCTATCGATGGTTTTTAAATCAACTATTTTCCATAAGAAATTTCCAAGTTTTTTTAATGGTTTAATGAATATATATTCATATATTTCGTCAAAATACCATTTATTCACTAAAAAATTATATATATTTTTATTTTCATCTACTAAATATTTTGGAATATTTTTATTTAAAATAAATAAATAATAAGAGACAGGTATCATAATTGTTACAAGTAATGGTGTAATGATTAAAATCCAAAAAGGTGGGTGATCTTTTGAAATTTCAGAAAGGAAAAAAATAGAACTTTTCCAAAAAGACTCATAACTGTAATATCCAATGAATAACTCTTTAAAAATAAATCCTGCAAAAATTGATCCTAATGAAAGTAAAATCAAAGGTAGCATCATAGATGTTGGTGACTCTTTTATATTTTCGTATAAAAAGTCATTGTTGTTATAAGATCCATGAAATGTTTTAAAAATTAATCTCCAAGAATATATCGAAGTTAATATTGCTGTTATAATTCCCATAGCTACTGATAAGTAGGCCAAAGAATTTCCTCGAAGATAAGCGAACTCTATTATTGCATCTTTCGAATAGTAGCCCGAGAGTAAAGGGAAACCAGTTAATGCAAGAGTACCAATGATCATTAAAATCCAGGTATATGGCATTTTTTTCCATAAACCACCCATTTTATCTAAATCTTGCTCATTACCCAGAGAATGAATAACTGACCCAGCTCCTAAAAAAAGTAATGCTTTAAAAAACGCATGAGTAAATAAATGAAATATCGCTACATGATATGCGCCTATTCCAGTAGCTATAAACATATACCCTAACTGACTGCATGTTGAATATGCAATTATTTTTTTAATATCTTTTTGAACAAGTGCAACAGTAGCAGCAAAGAATGCAGTAAGCATGCCGATAATTAAAACAAAATCTAATGCTACAGAGGAATATTCAAAAATTGGAGAACATCTAGCAACTAAAAATACCCCTGCTGTTACCATTGTAGCAGCATGAATAAGAGCTGACACAGGTGTTGGTCCTTCCATTGCATCTGGTAACCAAGTATGTAACAAAAATTGTGCAGACTTACCCATTGCACCAATAAATAGTAATACACTTATTAATGTTATAGAATTTATATTTAATCCAATAAAATTTATCTCACTATTTTGTAAATTTGAAATATTTGAAAATACCTCATTATAATTAACTGTATCTAGTAAGTAAAAAATAAGAAAAATTCCTAAAGCTAATCCAAAGTCACCTACTCTATTTACAATAAATGCCTTCATTGCAGCAGCATTTGCAGAATTTTTCTTATACCAAAAACCTATTAAAAAATAGGAACACAAGCCAACACCCTCCCAGCCAAAAAATAATTGTATAAAATTATCTGAGGTTACTAAGACTAACATTGAAAATGTAAATAGAGATAAATATGATATAAATCTAGGTTTATGTGGGTCTTGAGACATATATCCAACAGAATAGATATGAACTAAAGATGATACAAAACAAACAACTACCAACATTATAGACGACAAAGCATCTACTTTTATTGACCAGTTTACATTTAGCGAACCGGAAGTTATCCAATTGAATATTAATAAATTATTCTCATAATTTAATGAAATTACTTGATAAAATAAAAAAATTGATAGAATTGCTGATGCGGTAATCAATAAACAAGATATTATGATAGATATTTTTTCTCCAACAATTTTGGAAAAAAAACCTGTAAATATTGATCCTATTAATGGTAAAAATAATAAAGCATATTCCATATTAACCTTTTAATTTATTTATTTCCTCTACTCTTATTGTTTGAGATCCTCTGTAATAAACTACTATTATTGCTAGACCTATAGCAGCTTCAGCTGCAGCTACGGTTAAAATAAATAAAGTAAATATTTGTCCATTAATATCATTTAAAAATATAGAGAATGAAACAAGATTTATATTAACAGCTAAAAGAATTAACTCTATACTCATTAAAATTACTATAACATTTTTTCTATTCAGAAAAATTCCAATTACTCCTATTGTAAATATAATTGTTGCAAGTGTTAAGTAATGCCCTAATCCTACTTCAATCATCTAATTTTACTCCTTTGCCGGTTTCTACATCAACGACAGATACTCCATCTGATCTTTCTCTGCTAATTTGAGAAAAATAACTTTGTCTTTTAATTCCCTCTCTTTTTCTAAAAGTCAAAACAATAGCTCCAATCATAGCCACTAATAAAATCATGCCACTAAGTTGAAATAGGTGAATAAAATCAGTGTATAAAATATTTCCAATTTGATGAGTATTGCTCAAATCTTGATCAAAATTAATGTTATCAATTGTTAAAAAATCAGGTTTATACTTCCATCCACCAATTACAATAATTAATTCAAAAAATATAATTATACTTACCAAAATACCTATAGGTATATGATTAGAACTTCTATTAAACCATTGGCTTTTTTGCAGAGAAACATTTAGCAACATCACAACAAATAAAAAAAGAACAGCAACTGCTCCGACATAAACAATAAGCATTATCATTCCCAAAAATTCAGCACCTATCATAATAAAAAGAAAGGAAATGCTAACGAAATCTAGAATTAAAAAAAATACGGAGTAAACTGTATTTTTTGATACTGTTACCATTACAGCTGATATGACTGCGATTGTTGAGAAGGTAAAAAAGAAAATTGAGTGAGCAATCATTATTATCTGAAAGGTTTATCAGCTTTTATGTTCGCTGATAAAATACTTTCCCATCTATCACCATTATCTAAAAGTTTTTGCTTATTATAATAAAGTTCTTCCCTAGTTTCTGTTGAAAATTCAAAATTTGGCCCTTGAACTATAGCATCTACAGGGCAAGACTCTTCACACAATCCACAATAAATACATTTCATCATATCAATGTCATATCTTGTTGTTTTACGACTTCCATCCTCACGCTCAGAAGACTCAATAGTTATAGCTTGTGCAGGACAAACTGCTTCACAGAGTTTGCATGCAATACATCTTTCCTCACCATTAGGGTATCTTCTTAGAGCATGCTCACCTCTAAACCTTGGGCTAATTTTACCTTTCTCAAATGGATAATTTAATGTTTTTTTAGTCTTAAAAATTTCTTTAATTGCTGATAGTAATCCAGCAATAAAATCAGTTAAAAAAATAGTTTTTAATATTCTTGATAATTTCATAATTACGTTTTGGGTAATAGATCAAAATAAAAAAGGAAAGTTGCAGTAAATATAACCCATATTAAAGATAGTGGAAGAAAAATTTTCCAACCTAATTTCATTAATTGATCATATCTATATCTGGGCACGATTGCTTTTACTAAAGCAAAAAGAAAAAATAATAATAAAATTTTTAAAATTAGCCATATTGGTGAAGGAACTATATTTAATGGATATATATCTGCAGGTGGCAACCATCCTCCTAAGAAAAGAATTGACCCAAGTGCACACATCAGTAAAATATTAGCATATTCACCAAGCCAAAACATAGCGTACATCATTCCAGAATATTCAGTTTGATAACCCGCTACAAGTTCTGCTTCTGCTTCAGGAAGGTCAAATGGTGGTCTATTTGTTTCAGCTAATGATGAAATAAAAAATATTATAAACATTGGAAAAAGAGGAACAACAAACCACATATTATCTTGTGCCAACACTATATCTTTCAAATTCAAAGAACCAACACATAGCAAAACATTAATAATTATAACACCTATTGATACTTCATAGGATACCATTTGAGCTGCAGATCTAATTGCTCCAAGAAATGGATATTTTGAATTCGAGGCCCATCCTCCCATAATAATTCCATATACCCCTAATGAGGAAACAGCAAAAATGTATAATATTCCAACATTTATGTCAGCTAGAACATAACTTTCACTAAATGGGATAACAGCCCATGCAATTAGTGCTAATGTCATGGTTACTATTGGGGCTAAAATAAAAATTACTTTATTTGCACTCGCTGGAATTATTATCTCCTTAAATATATACTTTAAAGCATCTGCTAATGATTGAAACAAACCGAATGGTCCAACAACATTTGGACCTTTTCTTTTTTGTACAAAGGCCCAAACTCTTCTATCTAGCCAAACAATCATTGCAACTGCTGTAAGGACAGGAATTAATAAAAAAATTATTTTATAGAACTCAGTAAAAATTATATTTAAATATTCAATCATTATTGTTTAATATTTTTAATTTCTCTGCACTTAGACATAGTTTTGGAGGCTCTTGCAATTACATTTGAATAATAATAATCAACTTTATTTGTCTTTATATTTTCTTTTATAAAATTCAAATTATCTATTAATTCAATCTTTTTTTCTTTATCTTCTTCATAAAAGATATTTAAAAAATTTATCATTGCTTTTTCGAGTTCATTTTTATTTTGATATAATTTTTTGTCAGATAATTTTTCTGACAATTCATTAATAATTTCCCAATCTTCCTTCGCATCTCCTGGAGGATAAGTAGCTTTGAAAGCTTTCTGTAGTTTGCCCTCTAAATTTGTAAAATAACCATCCTGCTCAGTATACGCACATCCTGGTAAAATAATATCGGCTATTTCAGCTCCTCTATCTCCATGACTGCCTATATATATTACAAATTCATCTTTTTTATTAAAAACTAAATTATCCTGGCCAAAAAGAAACACAACTTCAAATTTGTGATTATTTAAATCATTTAAAAGATTATTATTTCCATCATTTGAGCTAATAATTCCAAGATCTAAACTTCCAATCCTTGATGCATCTAATGATATTATATTGAAAGGGTTCCAATTTTCTGAGATTTTATTTTTATTAAATAGAAAATTTTTTAGAGATTCAAATATAAATTTTCCTGATTGATTTTCTAATACAGAAGGTCCTAGTATTATCATAGGTTTGTGTGAATTAATTATTAATTCTGAAACTGGATGATTCCCCTCAGTAATATTTTTAATTGTTTCGCTATCACCATTTAAATTCTCATATGGAAATGTTAAATCACCATGATCATTTAATGAGATTATTTTTGTATTATTATTAAGATAAGATTTTCTTATTCTTGAATTTAAAATAGTCGCTTCATGTCTAATATTTGAGCCTATTAAGAAAATGAAATCACTATCTTCTATACCATTAATTGATGAGTTAAATAAATAATTTTCTCTTTTTGAATTATTTATATATTGATTAGTGTCTCTACATTCATAATTATTATTCTTTAAAATTTTGTTAAAAAATTCTTTAAAAATATACAGAGATTCCATATTATTTAAATCACCTGTAAAACCACATATCTTTGTTTTGTCAGTTGCTTGAATTTTTGACCCAATAATATTAAAAACTTCTTTCCAACTAGACTTATCAAATTTGTTATTATATTTTATATATGGTGTGTCCAGTCTTTGATTAAGAAGTCCATCACAGGCATATCTTGTTTTATCTGATATCCATTCTTCATTAATATCATCATTTATTCTTGGTAGGACCCTTTTTACTTCCCAGCCATATGTATCAACTCTTATGTTTGATCCAATTGCATCCATAACATCAATACTCTCTGTTTTTTTTAGCTCCCATGGCCTTGCTTCAAAAACATATGGCTTTGATGTTAATGCTCCAACTGGACATAAATCAATTACATTCGCAGACATTTCAGACTCCATTGCTTTTTCAAGATATGTTGTAATTTGCATATTCTCACCTCTGCCTATGGCACCTAATTCTGGGACACCAGCTACTTCTGTTGCAAATCTTATACATCTTGTACAGTGGATACATCTTGTCATTTGAGTTTTAATTAGCGGTCCCATGTTTTTTTCTGGTACAAATCTTTTGTTTTCTTTAAATCTTGTTTTATCAATGCCATAAAACATTGATTGGTCCTGCAAATCACATTCACCTCCCTGATCACAAACGGGACAATCAAGTGGGTGATTAGCTAGTAAAAATTCCATTACACCTTTTCTTGCTTTTTCAACTTTTTCAGTATTAGTTTTTATAACCATTCCTTCCGTAGCAGGCATTGCACATGAGGCAATTGGTTTTGGTGATTTTTCCATTTCAACTAAACACATTCTACAATTACCTGCGATTGATAATTTTTCATGGTAACAAAACCTAGGTATCTCTGCGCCAGCTTGTTCGCAAGCTTGCAAAACGGTCAAACCTTCTTCAACCTCGATATCTTTATCGTTTACTTTTAGTTTAAGCATTATTCGGTATCTAATAAATGTTGATCTACTAAATAAGGGATATCTTTATTTTTTTTAATAATGGGATCAAATTTATTCCTTTCTAATATTTCATCTTTAAAATTTCTAATTAATCCCTGAACAGGCCAAGAAGACCCTTCTCCAAATGCACAAATAGTATGGCCTTCGATTTGTTTGGTCACATCCATTAACATATCAACTTCATCAACAGTTGCTTCGCCTTTTGCCATTCTCTCAAGCATTCTCCACATCCAACCAGATCCTTCTCTACAGGGTGTACATTGGCCACAGCTCTCATGCTTATAAAATCGTGCTATTCTTGCCATACATTTAATAATATCTTGATCTTTATTTATAACAACAATGCCAGCTGTGCCTAGACCAGTTTTATTTTCCACACAAGCATCAAAATCCATTTTTATCGTGTCACATACTTCTTTTTTTAATAACGGCATTGAGGATCCACCTGGTATTACAGCTTTTAGATTTTCCCATCCACCAATAACTCCTCCTGCATGATTTTCAATTAAATCTTTAAGTGGTATTCCCATTTCTTCTTCTACATTACATGGATTATTTACATTACCTGAAATACAATAAATTTTTGTGCCTGTATTTTTTGCTCTACCAAGAGATGAAAACCATTTTCCTCCCCTTCTTAAAATAGTTGGTACAACCGCTATTGTCTCAACATTATTTATAATTGTAGGACAACCATATAAGCCTATTAGTGCTGGGAATGGTGGTTTTAATCTTGGTTGCCCTTTATTTCCTTCTAAACTTTCTAGCAAAGCAGTTTCCTCACCACAAATGTACGCACCAGCACCGTAATGAATATAAATATCTAAACTCCATCCTGTGCCTGCAGAATTTTCCCCAATTAATCCTTTTTGATATGCATCATCTATTGCTTTCTGAAGAGCTTGACCCTCATTATAATATTCTCCCCTTATGTAAATATAACAAACATGAGCATTTACAGCATAAGATGTAATCAAACATCCCTCTATTAGCTTTTGTGGTTCAAATCTGAGAATATCTCTATCTTTACAGGTACCAGGTTCAGATTCATCAGCATTAATTACCAAGTAATGTGGTTTAGAACCAACTTCTTTTGGAGCAAAAGACCATTTAAGTCCTGTTGGAAATCCAGCCCCACCTCTTCCTCTTAACTCAGAAGTTTTGATTTCATTTATAATCCAATCTCTTCCTTTTTCACAAATTTCTTTTGTATTACTCCAGTCACCTCTCTCTTTTGCGGAGTCGATGTCAGAACCCAGATCATTATATAAGTTTTTAAATATTCTATCTTCGTCTTTAAGCATTTTTATTATCCAAAAGTGTTTTTCTTATATTTTCTGGTTCTGAACTCATGCGTCCTCTATAAGAACCAGGTTTAGGTGTTTCGTTATTATAAATTTGATCTATAATTTTTGCTAATTTTGTAGGGTCTAAATCCTCAAAGTAATCTTCATTAATTTGAACCATTGGACCATTTACGCAAGCTCCTAAACATTCAACTTCTATCCAAGAGCACTTGCCATCATATGATATTTCTGACTCTTTTTTTGATATTTTTTTTTTACAAACGTCAACTAACTTGTATGCATCTCTTATCATACAAGGTGTTGTCGTACATACTTGAAAAAAATATTTTCCAACAGGTGCAAGATTGTACATTGAATAAAAAGTTGCAACCTCGTAAACTTTTATGTAAGGGATCGCTAATATTTTTGCAATATATTTCATAGCAGCTAAAGGTATCCAATTATCATTTTGGCGTTGAGCAATATAAAGAAGTGCCATGACTGCGCTTTTTTGTTTACCTTTTGGATAAATAGAAATTGCATTTTCTGCAGCTTTCAAATTCTCTTCTTTGAATATAAAATCACTTGGTTGTTCTTTAGAAACTTTTTTTATACTCATCTGTCTATTTCTCCAAATACTATATCAAGTGAACCTAAAACCGCAGGAACATCAGCTAACATATGACCTTTGATTAAATAATCCATTGCCTGTAAATGTGAAAAGCCAGGTGCTCTAATTTTACATTTGTAAGGTTTATTTGATCCATCAGAAATCAAATAAACACCAAACTCTCCTTTTGGAGCTTCA
>MDTB01241519.1_pt1 | contig 29301 bp, 33 predicted proteins | sample 811161 | NCBI WGS metagenome assembly MDTB01 (sample SAMN05326650, study PRJNA326480) | marine metagenome | isolation source: seawater | place: Mediterranean Sea | collected 2009
AAATAATTTCATGGTACCCCTAGTCCGACTCGAACGGACATGAACCGAAGTTCAACGGATTTTGAATCCGTCGCGTCTACCAATTCCGCCATAGGGGCTCATAAAAATTTAAAATTTAGTGTATATTAGTATAATATATAATTGAATCAAAACTTAATATTTAAGGCTTAGAAAATTGGTTGACTTTGAAATTACTATAATTGGTGGAGGCATAGTTGGCCTTTCAGTCGCAAGAGAACTTGCTCAAGTAGGTAAAAAAATTCTTGTTATCGAAAAGAATAATTCCTTTGGTCAAGAAAACAGTTCAAGAAATAGTGGTGTCCTACATGCTGGCATCTATTATCCACAAGATAGTTTTAAAAATAAATTTTGTGCAATTGGAAATGCAAGTTTGTATTCGTATGCAAAAGAAAGAGGCATTAATTTTTTAAACTGTGGTAAAATTATTGTGGCAACTACGCAAAATGAAGCAGCTCAGTTAGATCAAATTATTTTCAATGCAGAAAAGAATGATTTAAAGCTTGAGAAACTTTCGAAAAAACAACTACAAAGATATGAGCCTGAACTAACTGGTCATTCAGGTCTTCTTTCAAGAACAACTGGAATAATTGATATTCATGATTTGATGTTAAATTTTGTTGGTGATATTGAAAATAATGGAGGGCTTATAAGTTACAATTCAGAGTTTTCTCATAGTATAAATGAAAAAAAAAATATTAACTTTTACCTAAAAAGTAGCCATAAAGAACCCATAAAAACAAAATCTATTATTAATTGTACGGGGTTATATAGTCATCTTGTAGCACAAAATATTGATGGTTTGAATTTTGATGAAATTCCTAAAGTAAGATATGTTAAAGGAAATTATATGTCATTGTCAGGAAAGTCTCCATTCAAAAAGCTAATTTATCCGATACCTGAGAAAGATGGACTCGGTATTCATTCTACACTGAATCTGGACGGAGTAACAATTTTTGGTCCTGATACAGTTGAAATTGATTCAATAGATTTTAAGGTTACTAACGACATAAAAAATAAATTTATAAACTCAATTAAGAAATACTGGCCAGAAGTAAAAAATAGAGTTTTAAATTATGACTATTGCGGAATTCGTCCTAAACTCTTAAAAAATGATTTTTATTTTTTGAGTAAAAAGATTGGTAACTCCATAATTTTAAACTTATTTGGAATTGAGTCGCCTGGATTAACTTCATCTATACAAATTGGCAAACATGTTTTAAATATTTTTAAAAATGAAAAATTTTCATAATTTTCTAAATAATATTTATCGTAAATCTTTAGATTATCTTGCCAAAAAAAACTCTTGGAAATTTTTGGGATTATTATCATTTATAGAATCAATTTTTTTTCCTATTCCTCCAGACTTAATGCTTATACCAATGATTCTAGCCAATAGAACAAAAACATTGTTTTTTGTAAAAGTTACAACCATTTTTTCAGTATTAGGTGGTATAATAGGATACGTGATTGGCTATTACTTTTGGGATATTGTATCCCCCAGTATCTATGAAATGTTGCCCGGTTCTAACGAATATTTTAACGCATTTAAAACAAAGTTTAATGAGATTGGATGGTTGATTATTCTTTTGGGAGGATTCACACCCTTCCCATTTAAGGTAATTACGATTTCATGTGGAATTATGCAGGTAAATATATTTTTATTTATTTTGTTTAGTCTTTTTTCAAGAGGATTAAGGTTTGCGCTTATCGGATTTTTGATGTTTAAATTTGGGTTATCAATAAAGAAAATGATTGAAGAATACATAATGATTATTACAATTTTATTATTATCTATAATAATCTTGTATTTTGTAATTAATTAAATGCTTAGAGTTCAGAAATTTAAAAATAACAATATCTTATTTATCATAATTTATAGTATTTCTGCATTAATGTTTGCTTATTATTTTGAATATTTTGAAAATTATCCACCTTGTGAGTTATGTATTTATCAGAGAGTTCCTTACTTCATATCTATTTTTATAGGTGTAACATATTTACTGGTTGCAATTAAAGACAAAATTATTCTAAACATGCTACTGTTAATTTTTATTTTTAGTTTCCTAGTTTCTGGTTTTCATTTTGGAGTTGAACAAAAATTATGGGAATATAAAAGTGCTTGTTCAAGTGGAGCTAATAACTTTGAAAATATTAACGATTTAAGAAATTTTCTGGAAAATGCTCCAATCGTTAAGTGCAACGAAGTATTATTATCATTCTGGGGGATTTCAATGGCAACTATAAATATGATATTGTCTTTTTTGATGTCTCTATTTATATTATATAATGTAAAGAACTGTAAAACATGAATAAAAGAAAAATTGATGAAATAATAAGAGTCGATCATGCAGGCGAATTTGGGGCTCAGAGGATTTACAAAGGACAAATTGACTTTACTGAGGATAATGAACTGAAAAAGGAGCTCAAACATATTGCGGCCGAGGAGTTAGAACATTTGGAGTACTTTGAAAAATCAGCTTTAAAAAATCGTGTGAGACCAACCGCATTATATCCTATATGGAACTTAGGTGGTTACGCATTAGGAGCAGCAACTGCTTTAATGGGCAAAGACTATGTCATGGCATGTACCGAAGCTGTGGAGGAAGAAATTGTAAAACATTATAGAAATCAACTCAAAACTCTGAAAGATACTAAAGAAACAAGTCTCAAAAAAAATATATCAAAATTTCTAGCTGATGAAGACAAACATAGGCATTATGGAAATCAGAACAATAGCGGCGGGCTTCGAGTTACGGCTTTTAAAAAAATGATCAGTATATTGACAAAAACTGCAATTAGATTTTCAGAAAAAATCTAATCACGGCTCTAGTTCTGAATCCCAGTATAGAAAATCACTCCAACCTTCATGTAAATAATTTGGTGGGTATTGTCTGCCAATTTCTTTAAGCTCAAAATTTGATGGTGTCGAGGGTTCTTTTTTTAAAGATATGCCCAGGTTAGCAATACTCTTATTTCCTTTGGCAGTGTTGCATGATCGACAAGCAGTTACTACATTCTTCCATTCCGTTTTTCCACCCTTTGATCTTGGGATTACATGATCAAATGTAAGTTCTTCAGCCTTAAATATATTTTGACAATATTGGCAACAAAATTTATCCCTAAGAAAAACATTGAATCTTGTGAACGCCGCCCTTGAGGGCAAAGGAATATAGTCCTTCAGAGAAATAACACTAGGAAGCTTTATAGAAATCGAAGGTGAGTTGACTGATTGTTCATATTCTGAGACAACATTTACTCTATTCAAAAAAACTGCTTTTAGTGCATTCTGCCAGGACCATGTTGATAGAGGAAAATAACTGAGTGGCTGATAATCAGCATTTAATACTAGTGCAGGACAACTGTTAGATCTTAATTCCATAAATACTATGTTGTTTGAAAATAAAAAAAATCAAATATTTAAAATTTTTTCTAAAAAATCCTTACCTTTATGTAATCCATTTAAATCGATGCCATGTTCAAGATTTGGCTGTATAATACACTCTACGTTAAAACCAAATTTGTCAAGGGTATCTTTTGCTATCTCTGATGAACTAGAAGAAATTATAGGATCATTTTTGCCGTGATAAAGTAAAATAGGAAATTTACATCTTATTTTTCTTTCAAAATCTTGATCATTAAATAACATTCCTGAGTAACCAATCACTCCTGCGCAAGCTTTATCCCTTTTTGTTAAATGATATAGGGCCATTATTGTTCCCTGAGAAAATCCAACTACACACACTTTTTCTTCTGTTATGTTATTTTCAATAAGAACACTATCTAAATATTCATTAATAATCGGTTTGATTTTTAGCAAACCCTTTTTAATTTCTGTTTCGTTTCTTTCTGCAAGATCAAACCATTGGTAACTATCAATGCCAAAATCACATTTAAATGGTGCATTAGGTGAATAAAACTTTGTATCAGGAAGAGCATTTTGCCATGCTTCCGATATGGAAATAAGATCTTTTCCATTTGCCCCGTAGCCATGAAAAAATATTACAACACTTTTTGTTGTTCCACTCAGAGGATTTACTGTTGGACCATCTAAAGTCATTTTATCATATTAAATTAATTTTTTAATTTCGTTAATTGTTTTATTAGAAAAAAGACTCTTTTTTTGCTTTAATAAGAAATCAAGTATTGGCAAGATACAATTAGGTTTAATTAATTTATTTTTTAACAAGTTAAATATCTCATTTATTGTAAAATAATGAAAACTTTCTATTTCACCATCATTATTTTTAATGCCATTTGTGTCCAATAACTCCAAGTTATATGAAAAAATTACGGATGAAGAAAAGTTGTTTTTATCAGTATGCATATATCTAATTGAATTGGAAAATTTAGCGTTAGACAATTGCGTTTCACCCAAATTTGCTTCTTCAAAAGATTCCTTTTTTAGATTTTCAAAAATTGAGATTTTAGAAGGCTGGCCACCTCCAACAAGATTATCAAAAAGTCCTCTGAAATTTTTTACATTTTGGGATCTTTTTGCCATAAGGAAGCCTAAACAACGTTTTTTAATCATCCAACCATTCATATGAACCCCGTAGGCAGGAAAACCAAAAATGTTAAGTAATGACCTTTCAATTCGAAATATCTCATTCAACCCAAAACGTTTGTCATGTAAAAAAGTTGTATTTGGGTTGGTGCAATCTTGATCAAAGACCGGACATTTTTCTCTAAGGTTGGTTTTAAGAAAGCCAGTACTTAAAAGCCATTCAAAAATCTCATCAAAAAAAAAAGAGTTATCATTTAAAATCTCTTCTATGCAGATATATTTGTTTTTCAAGAAACCTTTGGAATATAGTAATCTAAAATTCTTTTCGCCTATATAACCTACATTCTTGTCATTAAATTTTATTGGCACAAAACCATGCAAATCGTAACTGTTCAAAAAGCTTAAAGATGTGTTTACTAGATTATCAATTGAATTTTTCAAATTTCTTCTCAACTATTGAGACAATATCATCCATTATATCGAATATTTGAAAATTTTTTGGAGTGAATACGGCACTAACTCCTTTACTCAAAAGCTTTTTTTCGTCAGAAGGTGGAATAATGCCACCAACAACTATAGGTATATGGTGATATTTAACTCTCTTTAGCATTCTGAGAAATTCATCAACTAGAAATAAATGTGATCCTGACAAAATAGATAACCCAACAATGTTGATACCTTCTTCTATACATGTATTGACTAATTGTTCGGGTGATGATCGTATTCCGTCATAAACAACCTCAAAACCTACATCCCTAGCTCTTACAGCAATTTGTTCTGCACCATTTGAGTGACCGTCTAAACCAGGTTTACCTACTAACATTTTTGGCCTTTTACCAACTTTTTCAGTTAATACTTTAAGTCTTTCTCTCAATGACTGAAGTTTTTTTATCTCAGTTTTATTATGACTTACCGAGGATGCTACTATGCCAGTTGGTGCCCTATATTCTCCGAAGACGTCTCTCATAACTGATCCCCATTCCCCAGTTGTAACCCCTGCATGTGCACAATCAATTGAAGTTTGCATAATATTTTGACCCGATTTTGCGACTTCAGACAATTTGCTGAGTAGAACCTTAACTTTTCTGTTATTTCTCTGATCTTTCCACTTTCTTACATTTTCGATTTGTTTTAATTCAGCTTTTTTATCGACTTTTTGAAAACCACCGTCATTTGAAGACAAAAGTGGAGAATCTTCGCCTTCTGTAAAACAATTAACTCCAACCACTTTTTGCATTCCATCTTCAATTTTTTTTTGTCTAACAGTTTGTGACTCAACTAGCTTTCGTTTCATGTAACCATTTTCAATTGCTTTTTCTAAACCACCAAATTCATCAATAATTTTCAGCTCTTTTTTTGCTAATTTTTTTAGTTCATTTACTTTTTGTTTAATTCTTTTGGAACCTTCAAAAACATCTCCAAATTCTAAAAGATCTGTTTCAAAAGCCATGATTTGTTGTAATCTCAAACTCCACTGTTGATCCCAGGGTCTTGGCAATCCTAAGGCTTCATTCCATGCAGGAAGCTGTACTGCTCTTGCCCTTGAGTTTTTTGCAATCACTACTGGTAACATTTGTATCAAAATTCTGTAAACATTGTTTTCTGGTTGAGATTCGGTTAATCCTAGTGAGTTTACTTGCATCCCATAACGGAATCTTCGAAATTTAGCATTTTTGATTTTGAATCGCTTGAGGCAAATTTCATCCCACAACTCAGTAAATGCAATCATTTTTGAAGTCTCAGTTAAAAAACGCATACCAGAATTTACAAAAAAACTGATTCTTCCAACAATTTGCTCAAAAAGTTCAACTTTTAATTTTTGTCTTTTTCTAACAAATTCTAAAATCCCTATCGCAGTCGCAAGGGCATATGAAAGTTCCTGTTCAGGTGTCGCACCAGCTTCTTGAAGATGATACGAGCAGACATTCATAGGATTCCACTTTGGCAGCTCCGTCGTCGTAAACTTAATTATATCAGAGGTTAGACGCAAGCTTGGCTCAGGGGGAAAAATGTAAGTTCCTCTGGAAAGATATTCCTTTGTAATGTCGTTTTGTGTTGTTCCGGACAAAGTTTTTCTCAGTATTCCTGATTTTTCTGCTGTTGCTATATAAAGTGCAAGTAACCAAGCCGCTGGTGCGTTTATGGTCATTGAAGTATTCATTTTTTCAAGCGGAATATTTTTGAACAATGTCATCATATTACCTATATGACTTATCGGTACACCGACCTTACCTACCTCCCCTTTTGCTAATATGTTATCTGAATCGTAGGCTGTTTGTGTAGGTAAATCAAAAGCAATTGATAAACCTGTTTGACCCTTTGACAGATTTTTTCTGTAAAGAGAATTGGACGCTTCGGCAGTAGAGTGCCCAGCATATGTTCTTATAACCCAGGGTTTATCAATGTTAGTAATCATTTATTGGAAAATAATATTTATTTTGTGTTTCAACAAGAAAATTATGTTTTTTTTTTTCATTTATGATAGAAAATCCTTTGTAAAGTTAACAAAAAATTTAGAGTTTTGATAAAATGAAAAAAATATATGAGATTGGTGAGATTCCTCCTTTAGGCGAAATCCCGGAAGAAATGTATGCCTGGGTGATTAGAGAAGATAGGTTAGGAATTCCTGAGAAGGCCATGCAAATTGAAAAAATGCCTGTCCAAAAACCCGGTAAAGATGAAGTGCTAGTCATGGTAATGGCAGTTGGTATTAATTATAATAATGTTTGGGCATCACAAGGAATACCTATATCGGTGATAGGTAAAGATACTGGTTATCACATCGGTGGATCCGATGCATCCGGAGTTGTGTGGGCAGTAGGAGATAATGTCAAAAGATGGAAAACTGGAGACGAAGTTATAATCCATTGTAATCGTGACGATGGCGATGACGAAGAGTGTAATGGAGGAGAACCAATGTATTCAAAATCTCAAAAAATTTGGGGTTATGAAACAAATGACGGTTCATTTGCCCAATTTACAACCGTCCAATCTAGACAATTACTAAAAAAGCCTGCTCATTTGTCTTGGGAGGAAAGTGGTTGTTATACTCTAACGCTAGCAACAGCTTACAGAATGTTATTTGGACATCCTCCTCATGATATAAAGCCAGGAATGAATATTTTAGTTTGGGGTGCATCAGGTGGAATTGGTAGCATGGCTGTCCAAATCTGTAAAGCCGTGGGCGCTAATGCAATTGGTATTATATCTGATAACGAAAAAATCCCTTTTGTTGAAAAACTTGGAGCATTAGGTGTCTTAAACAGGAAAAAATATGAATGTTTTGGTAAACTACCAGATGTTAAAGATCAAAAGGAATACTCTGACTTTATTAAGAAATGTAGAGTTTTAGGAAAAGATATATGGGATATTACAGGAAAAAAAGATGTGGATATTGTCTTTGAACACCCTGGTGAGTCAACTTTTCCTGTTTCATGTTATTTAGTCAAAACTGGAGGAATGGTTGTAATTTGTGCGGGTACATCTGGCTACAATCTTACAATGGATGCAAGGTACATTTGGATGAGACAAAAAAGAATACAAGGTAGCCATTTTGCAAACTTGTATCAGGCTAATCAAGCGAATGATATGATGATAAATGGGCTCATAGATCCATTAATGTCAGAATGTTTTGTTTGGGACAAAATACCTGCTGCACACACCAAAATGATGAATAATAATCATTTGCCTGGTAATATGGCCGCTCTTGTGCAGGCAACAAAGCAGGGTATGAAAACATTGGAAGATATTAATTAGAGATTGTGATTGAAGATTGATTAATATTTATTAAATAGTATTATGTAAATGGAGATATTATGGACAGTTCAATAATTAACGGTGATACAAGGCAACATTTTCTCGTAGAGGACAACTTTTCGATATACGAAGATGTTTTAGCAAACTTAGAGAAACTAAGTGAAAAAGCAAAGAACCTCTTAGTTAATAAGTGTAAAAAAGATGGCAGAATTAGTTCAAGTTTATTAAATGATCATCAATATAAAACTCATGGATTTGCTTGGTTTGAAACTTACAGAATAAGTCTTAGAGAAACTTATAACTGGTATAAACGTCTGTGTGAATCAAAGGCCGCAACAAAGCTTGATTCACTTATAATGAGTGGGGCATTTTCAGAATATTTGATTCAGATGCGAGATGGTATAATGATGAGTCAGTCAGAAGTTATACGTTATAATGAATTAGGATTAAATTCTTCAGACTTCTCATTTTTCAATGATAAGCACATTGCAGATATGATATCTTATGGCTTAGATGAAAATTTAAAACTAGAAATCGTTGAGCATCTTGAAAGAGGACAGTTTCCTAGCCTCGGTTTAGGGGATCAAACTCTAGACATGGTACAAGATCAGTTTAAAAAGTTTACCGACGATGAAATTCTACCTCACGCTCATGAGTGGCATCTAAAGGATGATCTAATACCCGATACTGTTCTGTCCAAAATGTCTGAACTTGGAGTTTTCAGTTTGGCTATCCCCGAGGAATACGGGGGTCTAGGTATGGGAAAAGTTGCAATGTGCGTTGTAACAGAAGAACTTTCAAGAGGATTTCTTGCCGCCGGATCGTTGGGAACTAGAGCGGAAATTGCCGGTGAATTAATTCGTCTTGGTGGCACTGAAGACCAAAAGAACAAATTTTTACCAAAGATAGCATCAGGTGAAATGTTAACTACAGCGGTATTTACTGAACCAAATACAGGTTCTGACCTTGGAAGTCTTGCTACTAGGGCAACGCTCAAAGATGACAGTTATATAATTAATGGAAATAAAACATGGATTACACATGGAGCTAGATCTGACTTAATGACTGTATTAGCTAGAACTAATTCTGAGGACAAGGGTTACAAAGGTTTAAGTATGTTTTTGGTTGAAAAACCAAGAGGTGATTGTGCTAACCCATTTCCCATGGAAGGAATGAGTGGTGGAGAGATAGAGGTTTTAGGTTACAGAGGAATGAAAGAATATGAGATAGCATTAGATAGTATACCCGTTCCTAAGGAAAATTTATTAGGCGAAAAAGAGGGTATGGGTTTTAAGCAACTAATGGAAACTTTTGAGTCAGCCAGAATACAAACCGCTGCTAGGGCCGTTGGTGTTGCTCAATCAGCTTTAGAACTCGGTCTTCAATACGCTAAGGACAGATCACAGTTTGGCAAGCCGATAATAAAGTTTCAAAGAATAGCTATGAAACTTGCATCCATGGCTATCGAAACTACAGTTGCTAGGCAAATAACCCTTTTTTCTGCAAGAGAAAAAGATAATGATGTAAGATGTGATATTGAGGCTGGAATGGCAAAATTACTTGCGGCTAGAGTTGCATGGTCCACCGCTGATAGTTCTTTGCAAATTCATGGTGGTAATGGATATGCACTTGAGTATCCTGTAAGCAGAGTGTTATGTGATGCAAGGATTTTAAATATATTTGAAGGTGCAGCTGAAATACAAGCTCAGATTGTTGTTAAAGGATTACTCGGAAGATAAAAAATGATTATTACCTTGCTTAATATTATTATTCTTTTGATGGTTTTTTTGACATTCTTCATATTGGTCACTGGCCTAATAAAAACAGCAAGATCAGATAATACTACTAGCGATGAAAGTAATAAATTCATGCGCTTCAGGGTGTATTTTCAATTAGTTGCTATTATTATACTAATTGCCGCAATTTATGCAAAGAAACAACTCGTTGGCTAAATTTGGTTAAACTTGATAAAATTTATACCAGAGGTGGAGATAAAGGATTTACCTCTCTAGGTGATGGTACTAGAGTAAAAAAAAGTAATCAGAGAGTACTTGTTTATGGTGAATTGGATGAGGCTAACTCCATAATAGGAATGTGCATTAATTACACTAGTAATGTAACCAAGTCATCATTACAGATGATTCAAAACGATCTTTTTGATTTAGGTGCTGACATTTGTGTGCCAGATAATGTAAAAAAAAGTAAGCTCTGCATCACTGAATCTCAAGTAGAAAATTTAGAAAATATGATTGATAAAATCAACACAGAACTTGAATCACTGACATCATTTATCTTACCTGGTGGCACTAAATCATCTGCTTTGTTACATCTCGCAAGATGCGTAGTGAGGAGAGCTGAAAGAAATCTAGTTGTTCTTGAAGAAGTTGACAAAATTAATAGTATAATTGGAAAATATCTTAATCGTTTATCGGACTTTTTATTTGTTGCTGCAAGGTACGAAAACAGAGAAGTTGGAGATATTTTATGGAAGCCTGGAAAATCTCAGACCTAAATAATTATGGAGAAAAAATGAAAGCATTAGTATGTGTAAAAAGAGTTATTGATTACAATGTAAAGATTAGGGTTAAGCCAGATAAATCTGGGGTAGAAAAAGACAACGTAAAGATGTCTATGAACCCTTTTGATGAAATTGCTGTTGAGGAGGCTGTAAAGTGCAAGGAAAATGGTAAAATCGATGAAATCGTGATTTTATCAATTGGTGATCAGAATTCTCAGGAAACTATAAGATCTGGTTTGGCAATGGGGGGTGATAGAGGTATCTTAGTAAAAACTAATCAGGACCTTGAACCTCTAAATATTGCCAAAGTTATGCAAAAAATAGTAGAGAAAGAAAATCCTGATGTTATTTTTATGGGTAAACAGGCTATAGATGATGATTCCAATCAAACCGGACAGATGTTAGCTCAACTTACAAATTATAGCCAAGCTACATTTGCTTCAAAGTTAGAGTTCGATGGTGGAAAGCTTAATGTTACAAGAGAAATTGATGGAGGCCTAGAAACTATTTCAGTTAAATTACCTTGTATTATTACTACTGATTTGAGATTGAATGAACCCAGGTATGCTTCACTACCTAACATAATGAAGGCACGACAAAAAAAAATAGAAGAGATGGATGTAAATTCTTTTAGTATTGATCTTGGAAATAGATTAGATATTATTGAAGTTAATGATCCTCCAGAAAGAGAGCCAGGGGTTAAAGTTAGGGATGTGGATGATCTTATTAGTAAACTTAAAAACGACGCAAAGGTCTTATAATGAACACACTAGTTATTGCAGAGCACAATGGTTATCAATTAAAAAATTCAACCTTAAGTGCAATTACGGCTGCCTCAAAGATTTCTGATGAAGTCCATTTAGCTATATTTTGTGATGGTAAAGAAGAGTTGATTGTTAGTGCAAAAAAAGTCAGTAAAGTAAAAAAAATAATCTTTTTCAAGCATAGCAAATATAAAAATCAAATTGCGGAAGATATAAGTGTTCAGATCAACGATTATTTATCCAAAAATTCATTTACACATATAATGGCTCCTTCAACAACATTTGGAAAAAATTTATTACCGAGAGTGGCGGCATTTCTAGACGTTCAACAAATCTCAGATATTATAAAAATTCACGATCATGAAACTTTTGACAGACCTATTTATGCTGGCAATGCAATTTCTAGGGTTAGATCCAAGGATAAAATTAAAGTCATTACAGTTCGAGGAACTTGTTTTGAACAATGCAGTTTAGATGGTAACTGTAAAGAAGAAATGATAGACATTTCTGGGAGTTTGAATGAGAATGTAAGATTCGTGAAGCATGAGCTTTCTGAGTCTGAAAGACCAGAACTTACTGCCGCAAAAGTTGTCATTTCTGGAGGACGGGGAATGCAGAACGGTGACAATTTTAAGTTATTGGAAGGGATTGCTGATAAACTTGGTGCTGCAATAGGGGCTAGTAGAGCTGCTGTAGATGCTGGTTTTGTGCCCAATGATTGGCAAGTAGGGCAAACAGGTAAGATTGTTGCTCCCGATTTGTACATAGCTGTTGGAATTTCAGGAGCCATACAACATTTAGCGGGAATTAAGGATTCCAAATTTATTGTTGCTATAAACAAAGATGAAGAAGCCCCAATTTTTAATTTTTCTGATTACGGTTTAGTAGGTGATTTATTTCAGGTACTTCCAGAACTTGAAAAAAAGTTATAAGTCTTTTATAATTTTATATATTTCCTGCGAATCCCACTTTACATAGCCACTTGATCTGATAATTTCATTTCTCGATTTATCAAGAATAATAGTGGATGGTATTGTGGTTACTTCAATTTTTTTGGAAATTTTAAGTTCATCATCCAAAAAAACATCAACATTTTTATAATTGTGTTTTTTTAGAAAAAAGCGAATATCATCAGATGGGTTTAGTCCTACAGAAACAAATAGAATATCGAGTTTATCATCAAAGTCTGCTTCCAAAGTTAGTAGTTCTGGAATCTCTTTTATACAAGGAACACACCAAGTAGCCCAAAAATTGATTATAAGCAAATCTTTTTTATAATCACTAAGTTTTATGGTATTATTGTTTAAGTCGATTAGTTCAATCTCACCATGATTCTTAAGTATCTTTTGAAAAACTAATTCACTTTTCTCTTCTGCACTGGCATTATAAAAAAAAAATAAAACTAGAATTATTAACTTGGCCATCCTGATTAAATAATAAAATGAAAAAAAAAATCAATCCTTTATGGGGCGGTAGATTTAAAAAAGAAAATTCTGAGTTGTTAAAAAAAATTAATAACTCGATTTCTTTTGATTATAAACTTGCATTGCAGGACATTCTTGTCTCAAAAGCATATGCAGAAGTTTTAAAAAAAGCTGGAATAATTACACTTTTAGAAAAAAAAAGAATAATCTCTGGATTAGAAAAAATTGAAAAAAAAGTCAATAATCAGACGTTTAAGTTTAATGATGAATATGAGGATATACATATGAATGTTGAAATGGCTTTAAAAAAGGAAGTTGGAGATGTTGCAGGAAAATTACACACTGGAAAATCCAGGAATGACCAAGTTACAACCGATTTAAAGATGTGGGTGAAGCAGAAAACTTATGCAATCATAAGTGAAATTGTAAACTTACAGCAACAGATAATTATTAAGGCAGAAAATCATATTTATGATATAATGCCAGGTTTCACACATCTTCAAAATGCTCAACCAATTTCTTTTGCACACTATTTTATGGCCTTTTTTGAAATGTTTGAAAGGGACAAAAAAAGACTTAAAAATGTAGTTAATAATCTTGATGAATGTCCACTGGGTTCAGGAGCACTGGTTGGTACAAATTTTTATAAAATTGATAGAAAAGAACTTTCTAAACTTTTAGGTTTTAAAAAACCTACTAATAACTCATTAGATACAGTTTCAGATAGAGATTATGTCTTAGAGCTTCTATCTACAACTTCCATTATATCAGTTCATCTCTCTAGATTAGCAGAAGATTTTATAATTTGGTGTTCGAGCGGTTTTTCATTTATTACATTTTCAGATGAGTTTTCAACTGGGTCATCTATTATGCCTCAGAAAAAGAACCCTGATGCGGTCGAACTTATTAGGGCAAAATCTGGGAGGATTTTTGGAAATTTATTTGCCTTATTATCGTCTATGAAAGGGTTGCCAATGGGTTATAGTAAGGATCTTCAGGAAGATAAGGAGCCACTTTTTGATACAGTTGAAAATATTTTGTTAATTCTCAAGGTAATGGCTGGTGTGATAAAAGATCTTAAAATTAACAAGAAAAAAATGAAAGAATCATCAGAACTAAATTTTTCAACAGCTACGGATTTAGCGGATTGGTTAGTTGAAAATCTTGACTATACTTTCAGACAAGCTCATAACATTGTGGGAAAAATCGTATTAATTGCTGAAAAAAGGAAGTGTAAGCTTCATGAGTTGGATTTAAGTGAATATAGACTAATTGATAAAAAGATAGATAAAAGAATCTTTACGATACTAAATCCTAAAAATTCGGTTTCGAATAAAAAGTCTTTTGGGGGGACGAGTTTTAACAAAATAAAACAATCAATTATACAAGCAAAAAAAAAATTAAAGTGAGATGAGAAACAGACTAGTTTTAATAATCTTTATAACACTACTACAAATATCATCGTGCGGAAAGAAAGTCGACCTTGATAGATACGAGAATTCTAAATATCCTAGAGAGCAAATGAGAAATTCTAATGACTAAAATAAAAGAGATTTGTGATAGACTTGAATATAAACACGGAACTTTGCACATAGAAAACATATCATGTTTATCAGTTATAAAGAATTTTTCTACACCATTTTATTGTTACTCTATAACTAATTTTGAAGATAATTTTAAAAGGTTCAAAAAGTATACCCAAAGTTTACACCCACTAATTTGTTACGCTCTAAAAGCAAACTTTAATTCAAATATTATAAGCAGACTTGCAAGTATGGGAGCAGGAGCTGATGTTGTATCTATTGGAGAATTAAAAGTTGCATTGAAGAATGGTGTGGATCCAAAGAAAATAGTTTTTTCTGGTGTTGGAAAGACAGCTGAAGAGATAAAATATGCAATTGAGAAAAAAATATTACAAATTAATATTGAGTCTTATGAGGAGTTAGTGGAGATTGATGAAATAGCTGAAAGTTTAGGTGAAAAAGGTATAAATATTTCAATTAGGGTAAATCCTGATGTAGATGCCAATACACACCACAAGATTTCTACTGGAAGAGTGGAAGATAAGTTTGGCATTTCAATTGAAAAAACAAAAGAAATCTTCACCAATAAGAATAAATTCAAAAATGTCAATATTAATGGGTTAGCAATTCATATAGGGTCGCAAATAACTAATTTAAAACCATTCAAGACCGCTTTTGAAAAAATAAAGAAATTAATAATTTTTTTAAAAAGTAAATCCGTGGAAATTAGTAATCTTGATCTAGGTGGTGGAATAGGAATAAACTATTCGAATAATAAACAAATAGATTTGAAAAACTATGTTAAATTGATTGAAGAAAATTTTAAGAGTTTTAATTTAAATATTATATTTGAACCAGGTAGGAGTATAGTTGGATCTTCTGGATTGCTAATTTCTAAAGTGATCAGAATAAAACATGGACAGAACAAAAAATTCGTCATCCTTGATGCTGGTATGAATGATCTTATTAGACCTTCATTGTACGATGCATTTCACTTAATTGTGCCAATAAAATTAACAAAAAACCCTTTAGTATCTTATGACTTCGTTGGACCAATTTGTGAATCAAGTGATATATTCGGTAAAGATAGAAAAATGAGTAGGTTAAATTCTGGCGATTTTGTGGCTATTTGTTCTACAGGTGCATATGGTTCATGTATGGCATCAAATTATAATTGCAGGAACCTTACATCTGAAATATTTATCAAAGGTTCAAAAATTATAGAAAATTGAACATGTACAGCATAGATAAATTTTCCTTAATCAAGTTACAAATATTTTCTTCATACTCATGGAATATTTTTATAAGCTTTTTTAATAGAAATAACGCATTGATATTTTCATCAATTTTATTTTTATTATTTTTGAATTTTGGTATTTGGCCAAAGAATAATATTTATCAAATTTTACTATTAACAATTTATTTTTTAATAAATTTGTATTTTGTAAAAACTAGAAATAAAAGAAAGGAAGATCTAACTTTTTCAATAAAAAAAAAGTTAGAAGAAAAAATAAACCTTAAAAATAGTGAAATTGTTTCATATTTTGATGAAATAAGATATGTGAAAAATGATATTTCAGGGAAAATAATCTGGGAAGATTTCAGGAAAAGTATCAAAGAAAAAATCTTTAACAACTATAACTTTAAATTCAATTTTTTTTTAGTCACGATAAACAAATTAAAACCATTTTCTTTATTAAATATCTTTTTTTTATTTATAATTTTTCTGAATTTAAACTTTTTTTCATTTTCAAATATTAGAAATTCTATATTTAGTGGAATTTCAATTTCGGAAGTTCGTAACTTTAGTTCAAATATTTGGATATACCCACCACCTGATTCTAAAAAAGAGGTTATCTTTTTTGAGGATTTCAGTGAAGAAAACTTTCTCATCGAAAGAGATATTCTTCTAAAAAAAGGAAGCAGCATACTTGTTAATATCTACTCTGTGCCAACTAAGGATATTGTCTTAAGATTAAAAAGAGAAAAGTTTGAAAAAAAAAATAGATTTTAATTCTACTTATGAAAGCACTACTGTTTTTGAAGAAACATTGGAGGAGGGGCAATACGAAATACTAGTCAAGGATAAAATCTTTCAAAAGTTAAATATAAAATTTGATAGAGCTCCGCAGATAAAGTTTAGAGAACTGCCTACTATTAAAAATGACACTTTCCTAAAATTATCAATAAATGTTAAAGATGAGAATAATAAATACACCTTTTTAACAATACGTGAGGATTTAAAATTTGAAAATGCCAGATCAAAGAATGAAAAGATATCTGGCAAATTTGGGAGGATCTCAAAGATAAATGGCCATCAAAGCCTCTTAAAACCGCAAAAAGAAGAAAACGGAGAGTTATCATTTGATTTTAGCAGAAATTTAGATTTTCTTCCATTCGAGGAAAAGTTAAATCTAACTGTCAATTCCATAGATAAAAATAATAATTTTTCATCTTCATCAATACACTCACTTAAATTTGGGTCAAGAATATTTTATGATCCATTAGCTAATAAAATTATACCTATTCGCAAAAAGTTATATAATGATGAAAATCTAGATAAGTTTGTGTCAAGTGTATCTAATTTGAGAAAAAATCTTGATGAAAAGTATACGTTTATTGACGAGCGATTAACAAATTTAATGCTATATATGAAAAAAACATCGGTTCAAAAAGATGAAAAAATTCAAAAAGCACTAGTCGAGTCGTGGAATATTGCTATCACATTAGAAAAAATAAATATTGAATTCATATTGAAAGAAATACTTGATGCAAGAGTAAAATTAGATGAACTTATTAAACAAGATGCTGATGATAAACAAATAGAAGAATTACTTAATAAGTTAGAAAAATTAATTGAAAGTTTTGAGAAGTTTTCTGAAAATGATATCGAAACACAAACTTCTGACGTCACAAAAAAACCAAATGATGAATCAACATCATTAAAAAATAGAACACAAGAAATTTTAGATAGAATTGATCAATTAATTGGTGATAGAAAAAAAAATAATTTAGAAATAAAAGAAATATTAAATAAATTAGAACTTATCTCAAAAGAACAAAAAAAACTTATTGAAGAAACTTTTATTTTTATAAATAAAAAATTACAAGGAGATATAGGCTCAAATAAACAATCAAGAATATCTCAATTATTTAATGAAGTAAGGCCAAAATTAGAAGATTATTTCCCAGAATACAAAAAAATTTATAAGGAAATAGAAAAAAATTTCAAAGAATCTAAGACAAATTTAGTCCAACTAGAGGCTGAAGAATCAATTGCAAATCAGAGAAATATATTGGGTGATATTGAAAAAGTAATAAAGAATTTAATAAATAATTCAAAGGAAACTAAAAAAAAAGGAAAACCTGACACTCAAAATAAGGATTCTAGAAAAAAATTTGATATTCCAATAATTTTTGAGAACAATTCTTTTGATTCAATTATCAATGAAATAAAGAGATTAGCTAACGAGAAGAATAATGATGATAGAGAAAAAGAATACCTTAAGAAACTTTTACCAAAGTTTTAACTATGAAAAGTATTATCAATGTAAATGATGTATCTTTAGGATATAATAGAGATTCTATTATTTTAGAGCGACTAAATATGAAAATTAGTAAAGGAGATTTTTGTTTAATCAATGGTAGAAATGGAATAGGTAAGACTACATTTATAAAATTTCTTTATATGAAGCTTTTACCGTTGAAAGGTGAGTACTATATTTTTTCGGAAAAAATCGACAGGAAAAATAAAATTAGTATACAAAAAATTAGAAGGAAAATTGGTGTTATACAACAAAATAGTTACTTGATTCCATATTTGTCTGTATGTCAAAATATACAGATTGCTCTCGAAATCCAAAACAAAGACAAATGTAAATATTACGAAAAAATACTACAGATTTTAAAATGGGTAGACATGGAAGAAAAAATTAATGAAAAAATACAAAAATTATCTTCAGGTGAAAAACAGAAAGTTGTTCTCGCCAGAGCAGTTGTTTCAAATCCTGAGCTAATTATTGCTGATGAACCTATTTTAAATTTAGATGATGAGACTAAAAATAAAATTTTTTTTTTACTTAGGTCCTTAACAGAACTCGGTACTACAGTGATAATTACTGGTAGCAATATAGACATTAAAGCAAAAAACATTTCAGTACTAAGTTTGGATCAATTCGAAAAAAAATGAATATAATTATAAAAATATTCCAAGAATTCTTCTTTAGTTACGAGAGTAAGTTTTTATCTATTTTTTCATTTTTTTTAATGAGTTTTTTAAGTTTACATTTTCTTTTTTTTTTTAGTTTCTTTACATTCTCAAGTAAATGGATTGATAAAGAAGCAAGGATGTCCACATTTGAAATTCAACCAAAAGAAGAAGAAAGAGGTATATCCACAGAATTGAAAAATAGAATAGTACAAAATTTAGAAAAAAATAAAAAAATTAAAGAAATAAATATTATAGAAAATTATGAAATAAATGAATTCCTTAATTTGGAGGGAGCGGAAGCGTTATCAAATATTAGATTACCACTTTTCATAAATTTAGAATTTTATAAAAGCGATAAAAAAGATATAAATTCTAATTTGATTCAGTTAATTGATGGCAGACATTACATACTTTCTGATCATATTGATGAGCTGGTAGAAGTAATTAATCTTATAAACAAAATAAAGGTATTTATTCTTATGATTGGTTCACTCATGTTTATTATTTTTATTTCTTTTCTTTCTTTAATTATTCGGACCACATTTGCTGCTAATTATAAATTCCTGGAAATTATTGAGATAATGGGAGCAAGTAGTAAACTGATAGCATTAAACGTTTCATATATTTTAATAAAAAAGATTATACCAGGAATTTTACTTGGAATAGTTTTTTCACTTCTAATACTTTTAGCTATAATAGGCTTATTTGATATTCCACTAAGCTTTCCTGACATTTATTCTTTTTACGAGCTTTGTATTAATTTGATAATGTTAGTTTTATTTTTAGTTCTTGGAATATTTTTAACTTTTATTATTCTGTATTTTTTTATTTTTAATTTTTTAGAAAAAAGATTTTTTGTTTAAATTAAGAAAAATATTTTTATTTTTTATTTCTATAATTTTTCTTAGCCTTATCTATTGGGTTTTATATATTTCCATTATATTTCCAAAATATCATTATGACCAAGGTCAATTTGTGGAAAAAGGTCAATATCCAATAATTGTACTTACCGGTGGTAAGGGAAGAATTGAAAAAGGTCTAGAATTATTAAAGAGAGGGTATGGTAACTATCTTTTTGTAAGTGGAGTAAATCCAAATGTTAATATAAATAATAAATTTTCTATCGAGCCAACTAATGAGAAATTAATTGAATGCTGTATTTTTTTTGGCCAACAGGCTAAGGATACATTTGGCAATCTACTTGAAGTAGACAACTGGTTATCTGATAAAAAAATCAACGAATTTTTTCTTGTTTCCTCATACTACCATTTACCTAGAGTAAAGTTTTTATTTGAAAAAAATATGAAAGATAGAAAAATTCATTTGATTCCTGTTGGCAAGTTTCCTGATTCTTCAATTTCACTTCTCAATCAATTTTTTTCATTAAGAATTTTAATTATTGAGTATCTTAAAATTATCTATTTAGTTATTGTAGGATTTTAAAATGCTATTACTATTCTATGTTTTATTCTATACCTGGACGTTTATTTTTTTTTTAAGCTTTTTCTATATTAGATTGTGTAGTTTTGAGTTTACGTCAAAAGTTTCTAGATTTTGGACAAAATCTATCATAACGCTTATTAGATTGCTATTAGGTATTAGTTGCAAAATTAAGGGTAAAGAAAATCTTATACATGAACCTGCAATTATAGTATCTAACCATCAATCAGCCTGGGAAACATTTTATCTTTTTATCTTATTTAAAAATCCAATCTATGTATTAAAAAAAGAGCTTGAAAATATACCGATAATGAATGCATTTTTTAAAAAATTAGGTTTTATTTATGTCAATAGAGATATTGGTTCAACGTCCTTGAGAAATATTTTAATCCAAATTAAGAGGAACCAGATTAGTTCTCGAAGGACAATAATTATTTTTCCAGAGGGAACAAGAGTTAGTCCTGGAGATGAATCCAGGATAAACTCAGGGTTTTATATTTTTTATAAACACCTTAACATGCCAATTCTTCCAGTAATTCACAATTCAGGAAATTTCTGGCATAACAAGAAGTTTGAAAAAACAAGCGGTGAGATTGATTTAGAGATTTTTCCATGTATTATGCCTGGCAAGGAAAGGGGAGATGTCTTAAGGGAAATAAATTTGATATTTAAGAAAACTAAGAAAGCTGTATAATTCTTTTTCTTATTTGTTTTGTTCTTTTTATGAGCTTAAAGATCTCTGAGGTTTTGTCATTTTCAATAAGTCCTGCAAAATTTTCTAAATCCCTAACAAACATTGCTAATGTGGACATTAAATGTTTTTTGTTAGATAAAAAAATATCTTTCCACATATTTGGGTCTGATGATCCTATTCTAGTAAAATCTTTAAAACCTCCAGCAGAAAAGTTTAAAAGATTATTCTTTTCTTTTTTGGATAGTTTAAATGCAGTTCCTACAATTGTAAATGCAATAAGGTGTGGAAGGTGTGAGGTTATTGACATTATTTTATCATGCTCCTGCGGGGACATTAATGCAACTTTCATCCCAATTTTTTTCCATATATTTGATAATGTTTTAACATTTCTTGATGAGGATATTGGAGTTAAAATGCACCACTTGTTTTTGAACAGATCACTAAATGCATTCCTGGCACCAGAAAATTCTGTCCCCGCAATTGGATGACCTGGAATAATATTTAGGTTTGCATAACTATCTATATCCTCATGAAGAAAGAAACCTTTCACAGAACCAACATCTGTTACAATTGTTTTTTTTGTTAATACTTTATTAAGTTTCTTAAGAATGCTTTTTGTTTTACTTACAGGAGTACAAATAAAAATAATGTCACATTTGCATATTTGGTCGTCTATTCTTGATATGACTTGGTCAATGGCTTTTATTCTTAGTGCATCTTTTAAATTTTCTTTGCTGGTGTCATATCCATAGACTATTTTAGCTAATTTTTTTTTCTTTAGCATAAGGCCTATAGACGCCCCGATTAAGCCTGGACCGATTATTGTGCAAGATAACATAATAGTTAACTATATTTTTTTATTATAATTTTTAACTTTTGCATAAAGTATTTAAGTTCTGTGCCACTGCCAATACTAACTCTAAAATAATCTTCTAATCCATAATTTTGCAAATCTCTAATAAAAACATTCTTCTTTTTAAGCTCTTTAACTATTTTTGATGAAGGTAATTTTTTAAAATTTGATTTTACTAGTAAGAAATTTGCAAAACTATCACTAACAAAAAAACCTAATTTAGTTAGTTGATTGGAAATTAATTTTTTCCATTTTTTATTATGATTCAATGATTTTTTTAGAAATACTTCATCATTGAGCATTTTTTCAGCGGCCAATTGAGCTACGAAGTTAACATTGAAAGGTCCCCTAATTTTTTCAAGTATCTCAATTATTTTCTTTGAACTATAACCCCATCCTACACGGAGTCCTGCTAATCCATAAATCTTCGAAAAAGTTCTTGTTACTATTAAATTAGGAAAGGATTTTACTAAAGATAGACTATTTGAAAACCTTTTATCTTCAACATACTCAGCGTAGGCTCCGTCAATAACAATAATTATATTTTTTGGAATATTTCTCAAGCCACGTACCAATTCCTCCTTTAAAATTACTGTTCCAGTAGGATTATTAGGATTGGCAATAAATATTATCCTTGTCTTATTATTAATTTTCTTTTGAATATTGCTGAAAGATACCTTTAGGTTGTCAGTCGTAGCAAAGTTTATTCTAGCACCACATGACTTTCCAATAATTGGATAAAATGAAAAACTTTCTTTACAACAAATAACCTCTGTATCTTCTCTTGCAAAAGCTAAACAGATAAGTGACAAAATATCATCCGAACCATTTCCACATATTATTTGTGAAGTTTTTAAATTAAACTTTTTTGATAAAGCTTTTTTCAATGTATGACAGGTTCCATCAGGATATTTATTAGACTCAAGAAGTTGATCAAAAATTTTTTTTTTTAAACTCTTTGATATTTGAAAGGGAGATTCATTTGAGGAAAGCTTAGCAATTTTGATTTTTGAGTTAATTATTGATTCACCAGGTAAATATTTATCAATTTCAGCTATTGTTGGCTTTATTGATCTTAAGAAAGAGTACTTTTGTTTCATTTATATTACTTGATACAATATTTATTTTGACACTTATCACAACATAGCTATGATGCGTAACAAGTCAAGGAACATCAAAACAATTTTTGATAATATGGAATTTAACAAAATAGATATTGCAAAAGAGACAGATTTGGAACTTGACTGCGGAGAAAAACTTTCAAAATGTGATGTTGCTTATAATACTTATGGAGTTTTAAACAAAAAAAAGTCTAATGCTATTTTGATTTGCCACGCACTAACAGGTGATCAATACTGTTCCGATTTGAATCCTATTTCAAAAAAACCTGGTTGGTGGTCTAATTTAGTTGGACCAGGAAAATCAATTGATACTAAAAAATATTTTGTGATTTGTAGCAATGTAATTGGTGGATGTAATGGTAGCACAGGACCTTCAAGTATAAACCCTAAAACAAAGAAACCTTTTAATTTGGATTTTCCAGTTATAACTATATTTGATATGGTGAGAGCGCAGGTAAGACTAGTAAATTTTTTGGGTATTGAAAAGCTATTTGCTGTTGTTGGTGGTTCAATGGGCGGCATGCAGGCTCTTGTTTGGGGTGCCTTATATGAGAATAAAGTTAGATCCATTATCCCAATAGCAACGTCCTATAGGCACTCTGCTCAAAATATAGCATTTCACGAAATTGGTAGACAAGCTATCATGACAGATCCAAATTGGAACATGGGTGAATATCATGAAAAAAAGGATAAACCTGATAGAGGTTTATCTGTGGCAAGGATGGTGGCACACATTACTTATCTATCAGAATATGGCTTACAAAAAAAATTTGGTAGAAATTTACAGTTCAGTAAATCTTTTTCTTACGATTTTAATATTGATTTTCAGATAGAAAGCTATTTAAAACATCAAGGTACTTCTTTTGTTAATAGATTCGATGCTAATAGTTACCTATATATTACAAAGGCAATGGATTATTTTGACTTATCAACCAAAAAAGGTGGCTTGTCTAATATATTTAAAGATAATAGATCAAAATTTTGTTTTTTTACCTTTACATCAGATTGGTTATTTCCAACATCTGAAACAAAGAGGATCATAAAATCCTTGAATAGCTCAAATGCCAATGTTAGTTTTGTTGAAATTGAAACAGATAAAGGCCATGATGCATTCTTGCTCAATGAACCAGAGTTTCATAAAATACTTCGTGGATTTTTAGGTGGATTAGAGAAAAATGGACTTACGTAGAGACCTTAAGGCTATTGCTGACCTTATACATGATAAAGAAAAGATTCTTGATATTGGATGCGGAGAAGGTTCTTTAATCGATTATTTACAAAAAAAAAAGCATGTTGATTGTAGAGGTATTGAATTAAGTCAAAGCGGAGTCAATAAATGTGTTACAAAAGGCTTGTCAGTTATACAAGGAGACGCAAATTTTGATCTTGATGATTACCCTAATAGATCATTCTCAACTGTCATACTTAGTCAAACTATACATGCAATGTTATACCCTGATCGGACACTAAAAGATCTTATAAGGATTGGAGATAGAGCAATCGTATCACTTCCAAACTTTGGGTATTGGAAAGTTAGAACCAGCTTACTCTTTTCTGGTACAATGCCTAAAAACAAGATTTTACCTTACGAGTGGTATAATACCCCAAACATTCATTTATGCTCCGTTAAAGATTTTGAAAATTTATGTAGCAAAATGAAACTTCAAATCGGTTCAAAAATTCTACTTGATGAAGAAGGTCAAAAAATAAATAATTTATATTTTAGAAATCTATTTACTTTTCAAGGAATCTTTAGTCTATCGAAATAATAGACATTACCTAATATTTATATATCATAATATGATGATTGAAATTTATAAAATTCCACTTCTAAAGGACAATTACTCATATATAGTACATGATGCTAAAGACTCAAAAACTGCATGTATTGATCCTGCTATGTCAGAACCAATATTGTTAGAGTTAGAAAAAAAAAATTTAAAATTAGATTACATTTTGAATACACATCATCACCATGATCATGTTGGTGGGAATTTAGAAATTCAAAAAAAAACAAAATGTAAAATCTATGGACCGAATGCAGAAAAATCAAAAATCCCCGGAATCGATTTAGGATTGAAACATGAAGATATATACAACGTAGGAAGTCTACAATATAAAGTCATTGAAACACCCGGGCATACCTCAGGTCATATATGCTTTTATTTTTTTGAGCATAATACTCTTTTCTCAGGAGACACACTCTTTTCAGTAGGTTGCGGTAGATTATTTGAGGGTACTTCATCTCAAATGTGGAATTCACTTAAACTGATAAGAGGCCTTCCAGATTTAACAGATGTTTATTGCGGACATGAATATACTCAATCAAATATAGATTTTGCAATATTCATTGATCCTGAAAACCAAAAGTTAAAACAAAAACAAAAAAAGGTACTTAGCTTAAGAAAAAAAAATCAAGCAACAGTTCCATTTAAATTAGGAGAAGAAAAATTAATAAATCCTTTTTTAAGATCGGATGATGCTAAATATATAAAAGAAATGAAGTATCTGAATATGGACCCAGTAGAAATTTTTTCAGAAGTTAGGAAAAAGAAAGATAATTTTTAGTTAATTACAAAATTTTTAACTTAATCCATTCTTAGTCCACCATTAATCGAAAAGGTTGCACCGTTTATGTAATTTCCCTTATCAGAAATTAGGAATAATATCATTTCAGCTATCTCTTTCGATTCACCTAATCTTTTGGCAGGAACAGAATCAACTATTGTCTTTAATATGTCTTCTCTTATGGCTGCTACCATCTCTGTATTGATGTATCCTGGTGCTACAACATTCGATGTAATACCTTTGTTCGCTACTTCTAATGCAAGTGACTTAGAAAACCCAAAAATAGCTGATTTGGTTGCTGCATAATTTGTTTGTCCAAACTGCCCTTTCTGTCCATTAACTGATGATATATGGATTATCCTACCAAATCCTTTTTCTCTCATACCATTTATAACATTTGAAACAAGATTAAAGACTGAGTTTAAGTTGGTGTTAATCACATCCATCCATTGGATTTGACTCATTTTATGAATTGCGGAATCTCTGGTAATGCCGGCATTGTTAATTAATATATCAATCGAACCAAATTCTTGTTCAATTAAATTAATCTTTTCCTTGCAATCATCATAACTACTTACATCGAATTTTCTTACGACAATATCATTTTTACTGGAAAATTCATTGGCTTTTTGGTCATTGCTCGCATAATTAGCTATAACTTTATAATTATTTTGTTTAAGTAAGACGGAAATTGCCTCACCTATCCCCCTTGTGCCTCCAGTTACTAAACATACTTTACTACTCATCATTGCTACCTTTCAACACACATCGCAATACCTTGTCCCCCTCCAATACACAAGGTTGCAATTCCTTTATTTAAATTTCTTTTCTTTAATTCATGAACAAGTGTTACTAAAATTCTTGCGCCTGAAGCTCCTATAGGGTGACCTAAGGCAATTGCACCACCATTTACATTAACTTTTTCCATATCCCATCCAATTTCTTTGAAGACTGCTATTGACTGTGCCGCAAATGCTTCATTTGCCTCAATTAGATCAAGGTCTTCTAATTTCCAATTGGCTATTTTAAGAGCCTTTTTTGTAGCCTCAACTGGCCCAATACCCATAATTGAGGGATCAACACCAACACTCGCATATGACACTATTCGTGCCATAGGCTCAATTTTGAATTTATTCAAGTTTTCTGAATTCATCAAAACCACAGCTGCGGATCCATCGTTAAGACCCGAGGCATTACCTGCTGAAACTGTTCCATCTTTTTTAAAAACCGGTTTTAAAGCCCCAATTTTATCAATAGTTGATCCATGTCTGGGAAACTCATCACTTGCAAAGTCAATCTCCTGTTTTCGACTTATTACTTTAACATTAACTATTTCATCTAAAAACTTTTTTTCTTTTTGAGCTAGCTCTGCCTTATTTTGAGATTTTGTAGCAAATTCGTCTTGCTCTGCTTTAGAAATTTTCCATTTCTCTGCAATATTTTCAGCGGTTGTACCCATGTGATAATTATTCATAGCACACCACAAACCGTCAATTATCATTGAATCCTTAAGTTTATCATCTCCCATCTTAGTACCTGACCTTAAATTGATGGTGTGTTTAGCATTACTCATTGATTCCTGACCACCTGCAATCACAATTTCTGAGTTTCCAGTTTGTATGGATTGAGAACCCAACGCGATTGCTCTTAGACCTGAACCACATACCTGATTTACTGTCAATGCACTTTTATCATATGGTATACCCACAAGGCACGATGTTTGACGGGCCGGGTTCTGACCAGATCCTCCTGAAAGAACTTGACCCATTATTAATTCATCAACTTGATGACTTTCAACCTTTGAACCCTTCATTGCTGCCTCAACTGAATATTTTCCAATTTCTGGAGCAGAAAATGAAGACAAACTGCCTAAAAATTTTCCAATAGCAGTTCTTTTTGCAGACGTAATAAAAACTTCTTTCATAAGCAATATAAAAAAATATAAATAACAAAAATATTTAATTTTAGCAAATAATACTTTTAATTGTGTCTTTGAGAAGGTATAAAATGTTTCTAGGGGTAAATATGTTTGTTATATTAGATCATAATGGTAAACAGTTCAAGGTCAAGAAAGGTGACATTCTTAGACTTGATAATTTAGGTGATAAGAAACGATTGAAGTTTGAAAAAGTTTTAGTTTTTAATAACGAAGATGGTGAAACAATAATAGGTTCACCTTTTGTATCATCTGTAGATGTTAGTGGTGAAGTTCTCGAAAACATAAAAGATAAGAAAGTAATAGTTTTTAAAAAAAAAAGAAGAAATAACTATAGAAGAAAAATTGGGCATAGACAGCAAATAAGTGTTGTAAAAATAACGGACATTCATGATACTAGTAAATTAAAAGAGAGCTCTGAAAAAAGCAGTGAAAAAAAAACTAACAAAATAAAAACGAATACGGATTAAATTATGGCTCATAAAAAAGCAGGTGGAAGTACACGAAACGGCAGAGATACTGCAGGAAGAAGACTAGGCGTAAAAAAATACGGTGGAGAATTTGTTAAGCCTGGAAATATAATTGTAAGACAAAGAGGTACAAAATTTTATCCTGGAGAAAATGTTGGTATGGGAAAGGATCATACGCTTTTTGCGTTAGCAAAAGGTAATGTAGAATTTAATAAAAAATCTCAAGGTAAAACTTTTGTGAATATCAAAAACTGAATTATGATGTAATCCTACAACAGGATAATTCATGAAATTTTTAGACGAAGCAAAAATCTTTCTAAAAGCCGGCAATGGTGGATCTGGATGTAGTAGTTTCAGGAGAGAAAAATATGTAGAATTTGGCGGTCCTAACGGTGGTGACGGAGGCAATGGTGCAAATATTTATTTCAAGGCTGTTAACAACTTAAACACTCTTATTGATTATAGATATAAACAACATTTTAAAGGTGAAAATGGCAGAAATGGCAAGGGAGACAATAAAAAAGGATCTGACGGTAGTGATCTCTTTCTAAAAGTTCCATTGGGAACTCAGATTTTAGATTTTGACAAGAAAAATGTGCTCAAAGATTTTACTGTTTCTGATGAAAAATTTCTATTTTTAAAAGGTGGTATTGGCGGAAGAGGAAATTCAAGATTTAAAAGTTCAACAAATCGAGCTCCCAGAAGATTTGAGCTGGGGAAAAAAGGTGAAGAAAGATGGGTTTGGTTAAAGCTAAAATTGATTGCTGATGTTGGAATTATCGGCCTACCAAATGTTGGTAAATCGTCATTGCTTTCAAAACTTTCTAACGCTAGGCCAAGAATATCTAATTATGCATTCACTACTTTAAAGCCTCAACTTGGTTTGCTAAGAAAAGAATATAGTGATCTAGTAATTGCTGATTTACCTGGCCTTATTAAGGGAGCGAGTGAAGGCATTGGTCTCGGGCATAAGTTTCTTTCACATGTTGAAAGGTGTAGAATCATTTTACATGTTTGTGACATATCCCTAGAAGAGGATACAATTTTAAATAATTATAATATGATTAGAAAAGAATTGGAAAAATATGGAATAAAAAATAAGAAAGAAATATTGATATTTAATAAATCAGATTTGGTCTCCAAAGCAAAAATTGGGAGAATAAATAAGAATCAGTTAATCCAAGAGAAAAAATTTTTTTTTGTAATTTCGTGTATTAATGGAAGTGGAGTGAATGATGTAGTTGATTATTTGTTTGAATTCTTCTTTAATAATATAGATGAAAAAAAAATCTAAAATTTTTGAATCTAAAATCATTGTAATAAAAATTGGTTCATCAATATTAATAAAAAATGATATTTTTAATGAGACAAAACTTAAAGAAATTCTTGAAGACATAAGAGTTTTTCTAAAAAAAAAGAAAAAAGTAATTTTAGTTGCTTCAGGAGCAGTCCCAATGGGGATAAAATATATAAAATCTAAGAATAATGAAAAGTTAACT
>MDTB01165163.1_pt1 | contig 29300 bp, 23 predicted proteins | sample 811161 | NCBI WGS metagenome assembly MDTB01 (sample SAMN05326650, study PRJNA326480) | marine metagenome | isolation source: seawater | place: Mediterranean Sea | collected 2009
GGATCTTCAATCTCATCAATCGGAGGGAGCTTTCTGTTAATTCCACTATCAGTTTCAATCGTAGTGGTTACCAAAAAGAAAATTAACAATAAAAAGGCAATATCTGCCATTGATCCTGCATTAACCTCTGGTGCTGATCTTTTGGCCATGGCTTATTATTTTTTTATGATTTTACTCACCCCAGAAAATAACATTAGACCAATGGCGACCATAGCGAGTATGTAAAATGTTCTAATACCTGTACCCACCCATTTCGATCCACTAGCGGAAAGCACATCTCCGTCCTTAAGGGGAGTTTCCACTCCATCAGAAAGTATGTAAGAAATAGCGATTACAATGAGGAACAATCCGATTGAAATGGAAGCTTTTTTTAACTTTCCAGGATCTGAGAATAAACCTAAAAGTGTGAAAATCAATGTTACAGCTACTGTAATTAGCAGAACAATTCTAGCCAATTCTACTAATGGAGAAACGGCGCCGAAATCACCCATATTAGCGGCCATTTTGATGTCTTCATCGCCTATACCTATAATTCTTAGTAAGAAAAAGGCTGCAAGTACACCAATAACGGCACTAACTATTTTAATTATATTTTGAATTTTCATATTGCCAATTATTTTTTCTGAGCTACCAATATATCAATCAAGTTGATAGAAGCATCCTCCATATCATTTACAATACTATCAATTTTTGCAATGATGTAATTATAAAATACTTGAAGTATAATAGCAACTATCAAACCAAATACTGTTGTCAAAAGGGCGACTTTAATACCTCCTGCAACAAGTGATGGTTGCATATCACCTGCAGCTTCAATTTTGTCAAAGGCTTGGATCATACCAATTACCGTTCCCATGAAACCAAGCATGGGTGCTAAAGCAATAAATAATGAAATCCAAGATACATTCTTTTCCAATTGGCCCATTTGAACACCTCCGTAAGCAACAACTGCCTTTTCAGCACTTTCAACGCCTTCATTGACACGGTCTAGACCTTGATAAAAGATTGAAGCAACGGGACCCTTAGTGTTTCTACAAAGCTCTTTTGCGGCTCCTACACCTCCAGAAGATAACGCCTGCTCTACATCCGCAGTCAATTTTTGTGAATTGGTGGTAGCCAGGTTTAAGTAAATGATGCGCTCAATGGCAATCGACAATCCAAGAATCAAACAAATCAAAACGATACCCATGAACCCCGGACCTCCTTCAATAAATCTTTTTTTTAATTCTTGGGTGAAAGAAGCTTCAGCAGAGGCCATTTCTTTTTCATCTGTAGTAGGTTCTTCCACTGTAGGAGCTTCCTCTGTCATGGTTTCATCGGCCACGGTTTCATCTTGTTGCTCCTTCTCAACTTGATAGTTAACGTTTGTAATTGTTGAGGCATAAGATAAAGATTGGGTCATTATCATCCCAACAAGGCTTAGGGCAAAAAATAATTTTCTCATTTTGATCAAAGTTTTATTCTATTTTATAATTTTTTAAAGATAAAAAAAAATACATACCAATGCATTTTTTTTAAACAGAGTGCTTTTCAAACTTACAACCATAAGATATTTAACTTTGGTATAAACTAACATTCAAAAATACTGTCACTAATATAGTATTTAATCTATGGAATAAGTTCAAATATTAAAGGGATTTAAGTAGGTAAGATTAATTAATTGAAGATGCTTAAATGGAAATTTTAAATAGAGTAGTTTTATATAATTTTATACATATAATTAATTAATTTTAGTGGGGGTAGAGAGAATTTTAAGGATTATAGTTTTCCTTAAAATAACTAAATCCATCTTCTGGTTTTAGACTTGTAAAATAGGTATTCTTTTCCGAATTTTTCTTTGAGAAAGATTTCTTCTCTTTTAATCTGAAATCTATTTATCCAAAAGAAAAAAATGAATGGGGTTGTTACAGAGTAATAATTTAAATAAAATATTGTAGTTGAAATAATAATAAGAATCATCCCCAAGTACATTGGATTTCTTGAATACTTGAAGATACCAGTGGTAACAAGTTTATTTACTTTTGCAAACTTTACGGGGTTTATTGTTGTTTTAGATTTTATGAATTTAAAAACAGGATTTATTAAAATAAGAGATCCAACCAAAAGTATTAAGATTGAAATTGAATTTTTATATGGTAAATATATTATATCAAGTTGATTTTTAGAGAAATAGATAGATATTACTAAAATTAAAACTAATATTGGTGGAGGTATTTTTGTCATTTAAAAAAATTTCACAAATATCAATTTTAAATTGAAATTTTCATAAAAAAAATAAATATATTTTGAATTAAAATAGTAACAATCTCTACTCATTATACTTTCTTAATATAGAAGATGTAGTTTGGGTTTTTTATACTTCCTCAAATACTTTAATACAAATTCATTCAAAAATTTAAAAGATTTTTTAAATTAGGTTGGTCTAAAATGAATAATGAATTATCCTCCAAATCAAAGATATTTATAGGATACTTAAATCAAACATTTTGTTGTAACTCATTAATTTTTACTTTTTAAATTATCACACAATCCCACCCAACCACAAAAAATTTAACTTACTTATATTAAACTTCCAAAACTCATCATTGTTTTGTTTACATTTTCTAAAGCACTTTTAGATCAATGATGATATTGGTTTACAATAGATTTGGATTGGCCCCAACCTCTAAAAAGTTACAGATGATACGGAAAGAGGATATCAAAAGTAATTCAATAATGGTATTTTACCCACTTAACTTAGTATGGGCTGACCTTTCGGTAATTAGCTTAAATTAAATTGATCTATTGACTTAACTAATAAAATTATAAAATAATGTACTAGATTAAGAAATGACCTGAATTGATGGAATCGAATTATATATTTTCAAGTAATTATATTTTGTTTGTAAATAAAATGATGTGTTTTAGTTTGGCTAAGCTAAAGCAATTCCGATCATTATTAAAATAAAATAAATCGCTATTGTTTTAGCTCCGTCGTAATTTTTACAAACACGTTGACCAAATAAAAGAATTAACAGCGCTATAGATCCAATAATTAGTCCAATTAATCCAATAAAATTAGATTTATTTAAAATAAAATCGATAATTCCAATTATACAAAGTATTCCAGAAATTAATTCCAAAATAGTGACTACAATTAAAGAAAATGCAATTAATGGCGGCGAGAAATAGTTTTTTAATAAATCATTCAAATAGGCTGAGTTTCCCTTATGATCATAAATCTTATCCACGCCACTTTGAATAAATACTATAAAAAAGAAAGCCAAAACGAAAAGAAATACAATTTTTTCAGGAATCAAATTTTAAAGTTTTTGTTTAATAATAATTAAAATTATGTTGAAAGTCAACATAAATGAAGAGGGAATATATCCAAAAAATGAGCTTGTTACCAGCCATATTTTCAATCGGTCCAAGTGAATTGTACTTATTAGGTGTGGCGCTTTCAAGCTCTGATTACTTCCAGGTTTCATCTAGCCCAATATACATATTATTCATTAATAATTTTTTTGACTTCATTAGGATAGTGAGTCATACGAACCCGCCAAAGCATTTCTTCAGTGTTAATAACTGTAACATTTTTTTTAAGCTTATCCACAGTCCATTTGACTGGATTTAATCCTCGGGATATGAGTCCGCTATCATTTGTAAATTCAGACCATGCATGAACCATGGTAAAGCTGTTAGCTGTCTTTTGTTCTGCAGCTGCTTGAACAACCTCTTGATTAATTAGACTTGCTATTTTATTAGGATCCCCAGCGCGTTCATTATTTAAATTTGCCCATAAGGAGTATTTTGAAGTTACAACTGGAATATGTCTTCCTTTTCTATCAACAGCCCAGTGAACCTCACCATTTCCTCCTTCGTAAGGGGCATATTGTACAGCAATCATTCCTGTCAAATCTTCCAATTCTTCAGCATAAATCTGATAAGCAATTTTTGCTTCTGGACTATCAAGATCCTTACATAAAAATCCAAATACTTTTACACCATTTTTTTTCATATGTAAATTAACTTTTCTCGCATGCTTACGGAGTGCTAGTTCAGTGTTAGTTCGTTCACCAAACAAATCAGGATAATGATATCCACCACCGTAATCAATTATTGAAACATTACTAGGCTGTGTCTCCGAAATATAGTCTAAAGTTGTCGGAAACATTTCAGCTATTTGACCTGCACAGGTTGTCCATCCAAATGGAAAAGCACCGTTATTAGCATTTGCCCAATAATCAACATGATGTGTAAAGTTTAATTCCAACCACTGCATATTATCCCCGTCACTCATTATAAAACTGTGAAAATGCCCATCTTTATTCCAATCTATATCTTTCGGGTTAAGTGATTTTACCTTTTTTACTTGGTAATTTTTTGAATCAGCAGACAAAAAAGGTAAATTCCAACACCAGTTACTAGCTGTAATAATTAAACCTGCTTTTGAAGCCCTGCTTGTATAGTTAAACTCATCACCAAACCCCCAGCCTAATACTGGTGAAGATAACCTCATTTTTCCAAAAAAATAATCAAGATCATTATTAGAAGAGGCATCAATAACAATACTATTTTGAGCTATTGCTATATCTCTATGGTGAGGTGCTTTTGGGTCTACAATCATAATTAAATTGTGATTTATTGCACTTTTAAGATGCTGGTAAACTTCAGAATATGACACATTGCTTGATGCGTCAAAAAGATTTAAAAGATTAGCATCAAGCATTTTAGACTCTAGTGAACGATCAACAACAGCTGCGTTAATTATACTTGCCACAGATGTAGCAACATTGGCTGAGTTATTCATGTCATTACGTTTGGTATAGACTTTTCCATCACCATCATCATAATCATAAACAACATATCCCGCAACCAAACCTTTGTTTGTCATATGATTAAGTAACTCCCAAACATTCATAACTTGTATTTCCGTTATCGCCAATCGATCTAATGTCCTGTTAAACCATTCTTTTGCAGCAGTAGTCCCTACGGTAATCCATACCATTTCATCATTCTTCCCTTCATTAACTGCCTTTGCAGCAATACCCGCAAGAGATTCTACAAGAATTCGTTCTCTATTATTATTGTGATCTACAGTACAAGAAATTAATTTATTTGGTGCTTTTTGTTCAGGCCACCAGAACTCATCTGAGGAAACAAATTCTTTTGATTCTACTTTCACATTTTTAAACGACTCCTCTAGGGGCTCATGCTCAGATTTAAAATGTTGATCGAGATTTGACTCCTTCTGAGTTGATAGTTTTTTATTACATGATAGACAAGTAACTACTATAAAAACTATAAAATTCCTGAAAAAATTTCTAAAATATAATTGGATTTGATCAATTATTAACTATTAATAAAGAAGATAATAAAAAAGTTTCATTATGTAGGGTTTACTCTGCTTTACAAAAGCGTATTTCAAAAGTTGAACTTGATGCAGCAACTTGAGCAACAGAGATTAAAGCGGTTTTTTTGATGAATATTCTTCTATAAGGCATTATTTAGTTTTTTGATATGTAAATATCATTTTTGAACTTGCCCAATGTATTTGTCACGAATCATTTTTGCTGTATTATGGTTTCCATTATGATCCCAACCGGGGGGATAGAAAATGTAGGCCAATTTATTTTTTATACCGGGGGCTTTTATTACGTCTTTGAAGAGAGCTATGAACTCTCCAAAATAAACATCGATAAAGTTCCCAGAATTAATTTTCCGGGTGATGCCATATTCAATATCAATTTCTTTATGCTCATCTTGATAGGTTTTGAAAACTTTATCCCAAATATTAAGAAGGTTACAATAGTTAGTGTCAATATATAGTGGGTTTCGGGCGTGGTGAACCCTATGATGAGAGGGCGTTAAAATAATCTTATTAAGAAAGCCCATTCTACCGTCTTTCATAATATTTTCTCCAGCATGGATGAAGAATCCATAGGTGCCGTTAATAAACATGACCAAGAATAATAGTTCCGGATGCATACCCAACATAATACATATTGTAGTACGAATTACATCGGAAACGGGGTATTCCAAAAAAAAATGGGCATGCGCTACACTTAGATTCATTTCCTCAGGAGCATGATGGGTAGCATGTAGGCACCAAAATAGGCGAACCTTATGTCCCAAGTAATGATAGACGAAATGAGCAAACTCCCAAATGATATTGCCATAGATAAACCAATACCAAGTCATTGTGGTTTGAAAAGGGGCATATTTTTGAAAAATACCAATGCAGATAGTTATCATGGCAACACCGATAAATCGGCCGATAAAACGATTAAAAATATAAATCAAAAAGGCGGTTTGGTAAACTTTAGTTTGTGGTTTTTTATGAACCATACCCATTATAAATTCCAATAATAATAGCAATGGAACAATGGGTGAAATGATTGCCACAATACCATCGTAAGTCAAAAAAGAAGAATAATCTCCTGAACTTAGGATTTGGAAGAAATTTGTTATACCAAAAAAGAATGCAATTTCATTCCATAAAGTTTCTAATATTTCCAAGGGTGGTTTTTTAATTTTTAAAACGTAAAATTATTTTAAAAAAATGAATTGACAATTTTATGTACGCCAATGTAAAGTTTCTAAATTTTTTTAATCAGCTTAATATAAACTAGAAATGTTCAATCCTAATTAGGTTCAACCCAGTCTACACCTTCAACATTTAAACCATATTTTCCGGTAGCATCCATTATTGGATTTCCCATTTGTGCATTTAAAGGCCAGTAGGCGTTAAGAGATGTATATTGGCTTATGTTAGTCAAAAAATCATCTTTCCTATCATTAATTTCTGATGAACTTAGCTCCTTTCCCCAAATTCTAACATCAATAATTTGTCCATCCACGTTACTTCTTCTATTCCAAGCTGGATCCGTGATATCCCACATTGGAGAATAACCAATCCCTAATCTTGGTCCACCATTGGCCATATCATGTACCATTGGACCTGCAAATGTACCTTCTCCTGCCAGCACACCATCAACATATATTTTCGAAGTTAGTGTTGAGGCATTATATGTTGCTGCAATATGATACCATTTATTCAATTCCTGAATTTGGACTCCAGCATTTACTACAGACCAATAGGGAGGTGCTGCTCCAATACCAACGAGAAATTCTAATTGCCCTGCTGGTGACAGATCATTTGTATAATACCTTAACGCGTAACCTCCTGTATCTGCACCTACATATTGATGATCAGTACACAAAATATGAGCAACTATTTCATTTCCATAACCACTAACACTATTCAAACTTGCTGGTTTAAAACGACATTCAACAGTAAACTCGTCAAGTGGAGCATATGCTATGTTTCCTGGAGAAACCATCGAACTAGTACCAGGGGTAAATTTTGGGTATTTTGAGAAGATCTCAGAGGCTTTTATGCTTTCAATACCAGCATCTAATATCAAAATAGCATTGTCTATTAGTTTTTGTTCAATGGGGTTTGAAGCTAATATTCCTTGTGCCCATTCAATCCTGTTCTCAAGCTTTGTAATTGTTCTATTAGAATAAAATCCTGGTTGAGTTCCCTCCTCTTTTCCATCTAAAAAACTAGTAGCCTCTACAATTTTTTGGTCAAGCGCCTGGGTATCTATAATAATTGAATCTTCACCACATCCCACTATAAATAAAATAAGTAATACTGGTTTAATGTTTAAAAATATTTTAAAAGTCGATTTTTTCATTTCTGTTATTTTAAAGTTTTTTAAATAAATGCAAGGCCACATTAATAACCTGGATTTTGCCATAGGTTTTCTTTATTAACCACTATATCAATTTCCGTTTGTGGAATAGGATACAACCACTTACTATTATCGATAGATATTGGCCCTGTCATATATGGCCAATTAGTGGGCTTTCTAGTATATATTGCCTCTTGTAATTTATTAGTTCGTAGAAGGTCAAATTTTCGATAGTGCTCTATACATAATTCGCGTAGCCTCTCATCCATAATTTCGTCTAAAGTCAAATCAGAAAGAGTAAGGTCGGGAAATTCAGGAGTTTCTGAACTGGGAATATTAAATCCTCTTGCCCTACTCCTAACCTGATTAATTGCGTCCAGTCCCTGCTGTGTAGCACTTCCATTTGATTCAAGACTAGCCTCAGCATACATTAATAAAACATCTGCATAACGCATCATTATACCATTAGTTGGAACGTTTACACCTCCAGAATATCCATGGTTTTGATTTGGCTCAGCACCCCATCGATACTTTCCAAAACCGGCATAGGCATAATGATTTCCATTATTATTAATCATATTCTCATAAGTTGCTCCTGGATCAGAAAATCCCTCTCTTTCATTTAAGAATCTATTATCCAGATTGGCATCCCATCCATCTATGAAGTCAGATGGCATATTATACTCTAAACGTTGGTCTCCATTTTGAGCATAAAAAAGAATCAGCGACGCTGGTGGTTTATTAAATGTATAGCCCGCCCATGTAGTAACTTCAACACCAAAAGGGGGCCAAATCGGATACCCCAATTCTTTGGACCAAGGCCCACCTGTTTGTTCCGAAAACTGAACTTCAAAAATGCTTTCACTATTGAGATTCTTATTTTCAATTACAAAAACATCTGCATAATTATCAAGCAGTTGATACGTGCCACTATCAATAACTTCTTTCAACACCTGAGATGATTTATCATACAATTCACTTGCACTGTCCGTAATTGAGGACTGATATCCAAGTTCAGTTTTTCCAGCTTGAGACATTAATCCTTCAAACGTAGTTCCATATTTCTTGTAGCTAGCCATAGTTAAATAAACCTTTCCAAGTAGTGATTTTGCCGCGTGATGGGTTACTCTACCAGCTTGTGAGTTTGATTTAGCCACGGGCAAAACCCCATTTTGTGTTGCATCAATCAAATCCTGCACAACCAGTTCATAAACTTTACCGACAGACTCCCGTGGCAGCTCCTCGGTTTCAGTGCCCAGAGTTATGGGAACAGGCCCCCATAATTGCACTAACCTAAAGTAAGCTAAAGCCCTCAAGAATTTTGCTTCTCCAACAATCCTATCTATAACTGCCTGTTCAAGACCTGAACCTGGTGCATCATTAATTAAAAGATTAGCTCTAGAAATTATAGTGTAATGATTGAGCCACATGTCAGACAGGTAGGAAGATTCTGTACTCCAGGCGTAAGCATCGAAATCATATCTATGACTAGATTCCCATTTGGTAGCCCCCTCATCTGTACCAAGATACATTGCAGCTGAGGCTTCCACACTATAAAATCCTCGTAGTTCATCATAGACACCAAGTATTGCAGCTTCAAGCCCTTGCTCATTGGTTAAGAAGTTACTGCTGGAAAAAAGTGCTTTTGGCTGTTCCTCGAGAAAGTCAGAGCATGATGATATAAACAATAGCATTATTGTGCTAATTAAAATTTGATTTTTCATAATTTTTGTCATTAGTAATTAATTTGAGATTTTTTAAAATGCGACTTGCAACCCTATTGCATAAGTTGTTTCTCTTGGGTAAGCGCCTGAATCTAGACCCGGTAATAATGAACGGTAAATACCTGTATTTACCTCAGGGTCATACCCTTCATAATCAGTCCAAATTTTTAGATTCTGTCCCGTTAAGAATATTCTGAAACTTTCAAAACCAATTTTATCAACTAACGAATCTGGCAAATCGTAAGCCAATGATAAATCACTAAACCGAACAAAAGATCCATCTTCTATATTTCGATCAATTACTTGGTCTTCAATATTGGCAGCAACTCTTCTAACTAAATTCCCAGGATTACCCGGACGAGCGAGAACAAGGTTAGTTGGGTCACTAGGATCGTAATGATATAGATCAGGAATCCATCGATCAGACGTCCTTATTGTTTGATTATTACCACCACGTCCAGCCTCTTGAAGCACTCTATTTTGATTATATACATTAGCTCCTTCGCTAAACTGAAATCCAACATTCAAAGTAAAACCTTTAAATGAGAATGTGTTGTAGAAACCTCCTGTGAAAACTGGGGCAGATTGTCCCAATAGAACACGGTCATTGGCATTTATTTCTCCATCGCCTGTATCTGGTATACCGTCACCATTAGTATCAATAGTGGGCTGATCAACAAATCTTGTGTTACCTGGCGCTAATATACTTCCCACAGCAGATACACCTAGTTGGCCAATGAAACCATTAGCAACGGCCTCATCTATTTCAGCTTGAGATTGCCAAATACCGTCCTGTTGATATCCAAACCATTCGCCTATTGCTTCACCTTTCCTGAGAATACCAATTCCGTCTAGAACAATTTCATTTTGGTTTCCTACGTCTAATACTTCTGATCTGTTAAATGTGAAATTTAAATTTGAGTTCCATTTAAATTCATTATCGATGGGAGTTACATTTAACTGAATTTCGAGACCTTCGTTGCGAAGTTTACCAAAATTGGTAGCATTGACAGCAAAACCTGTATAATTTGGGGTTGGAAGATCAATCAATAGATCCTCTGTTGTTTTTCTATATAAATCCATCGTAAGACTATACCTTCCGTTCAAGAATGATAAATCTATACCTAAGTCTAATTCTTCATTTTTCTCCCAAGCCAAACCATCATTACCTATTCGTGATGGATATGCAATTTGTGATAAACCAAAACCGTTTGCTGAACCTACTCTAGATGTAATTACTGAAAGTGATTGGTATGGACTGATCGACTGCTTCCCAGAAATCCCCCAAGAAGCTCTAATTTTGGCAGATGGAAACCAACTTATTTCTTTGAATATTGGTTCCTCTGATACACGCCATGAAGAACCAACAGCTGGAAAATAATCCCATTCATATCCTTTTGCGAGTCGAGAGGATCCATCATAGCGTAATGTTGCGTTTAAGAAGTATTTATCTTTAAAACTGTATCCTAATCTCCCATAAGTTGAAAGTAAAGATGACTCTTGATAGTCTAAATTAGGTATCTGAGGGTCTGTACCACCACTAAACCCATAAAAAGCTAGGCTTTCCAATGCAAATGATCTATTTTGAACTCCAAAATATTTAACCTCATGCCACTCAGCTGCAGTACCTATCATTAATGATAAGTTATGGTCATTAAATGACTCGCTGTAAGTCAAATAATTTTGGTTTGTAATATCCTGTAATTGATCGTTACGATATTCTGCAAATCCGCCAATATTAAACCCATATGGTGTCAATCTAGGTGTGTAGTTTTCCCTTGTTATTGAAACGTTTCTATAACTACCCCCGATAATTAAATTTAGTTTAGGGCTAATAGTATAATCAATAGATAAATTTGTTTGAAAAATGGATGTAAAATCATCCCTATCTATAACTTCTGTTTGTTCAACCGGGCCTTCAACTAGACCAATGTCAACATAACCAGGAATATCACCGGGGGGCATCCTCCCATCCGGGGGGACAATAGAGGGTCTATTAAGCATAACTTGTGCAACATCTTCAAACCCTACTCGCTTCGATTTGTTAAAATAATTATTTGAGGTGACATTAATTTTGTCATTAAATTTATGACTAAAGTTAAATCGAGCTAAAATACTTTGTAATTTATTATTGGGAACAAGACCCTCTCTACTTATCATATTTAGACTCATATCATATACTGTACGCTCTGTTCCTCCAGAGAGGTTGATTTTATAGTCTTGAAATAAAGCATTTCTCAAAGTTGTATCCTGCCAGTCGGTGTTGGTTGAATCTCTATATTGTTCATGATCCTTCCAAGGATGTAAATCCCCGTTTAAGTTATATTTTGGTAATGTCCAAATATTACCTTCAATATCCTGATAGTAATCAAGATTAGGAGATAATTGACCATTAAAGTTTCCTATAGGAGTAAACCTTATGTTTTGTTCATAAAGTTGCTTAATCCATTCGACGTTATCAATCATGTCCACACGTCTTGCAAGACTTGAAATTCCGTTTTTAACGGTTACATTGACTCTAGTCTTGCCTTTTTTACCCCTCTTAGTTGTAATTAAAATTACACCGTTTGCCCCACGCGATCCATATATTGCTGTGGATGAAGCATCCTTTAATATGTCTATCGATTCAATATCTGCAGCGGCTAAGTCATATGTTTCCAATGGAAATCCATCGACGACATAAAGTGGTTGATTATCACCAAATACGGACGTAGCACCCCGAATACTAATAATGTTTTGAGCATTAGGCCCACCAGAGTCTTGAGTGACTCTGACACCACTAACTTGACCTTTTAAAGCATCGGCAACATTTGTTATAATTCTGTTTCGTGAAAGTTCTTCAGAGGAAACATTAGCTGTCGCACCAGTAAGACCTTTTCGCGTTTGAGTACCATATCCTATGAGCACAACCTCATCAAGTTGGTCAATATCCTCTTCCATTTGTATATTGGTTGCTGATATGTCGTTTGCTACAATTGTTAAAGTTTTAAAACCCACAATAGAAAATTCCAATTCAGAATTTGAAGAATCAACGCTAATACTATAATTTCCATCAAAATCTGAGACAACTCCATTCAAAGTACCTTTTTCTAAAACATTAACCCCAGCAATAGGCAAGCCATTTTCATCAGTAATATTTCCATTAACAATTAATTGTTGTAGTGATTCAAAACCTACAATAGAAGTTGAAATTAAATTGTCTTTAATATTGTTATTTAATGAAATACTTGAATCTTCCGCTTTTAATTCATAGGAAACATTAAATAATGATACTATTAAAAAGATATAAAATACCGAAATTAAAGGTTGGTAATTTTTTTTCATAATTTAGAAGTTTGAACTAAATCGGTTTAGTTAAAGTCTTAAAAAAAGTTTTTTAAAAATTTGATTGGGAAAAATGACTTTAAAAAGCACTGAACCGGTTTAGTTATTTATTTAATTCGTTATTGTTTTTTACAATATTAACTTTTATTTTTTTAAAATGCCAAATAAAACCGAAAAAAATGGATTTAAAACAAAAATCATCTTATTTCTTTATGCTTACGATAGCACTCTACACCACAAATATTAAAGCCCAAGAATTGTATTTGGGTTCGCCGGAAAGTGTTGGTATGAGCCATGACCGCATCCAAAATTTAACAAGTGTACTTAATGAATATATAGAAAACAAAAAACTGGCAGGTGCAGTAGCACTTATAGCCAGAAGAGGGAAAATTGTATACTTTGAATCCGTTGGACAAATGGATATTGAAAAAAACATTCCAATGTCTAGAAATACTATTTTTAGGATTGCATCACAAACTAAAGCAATAGTTAGCGTAGGCATCATGATGCTGCAAGAGGAAGGAAAACTTTTAATTTCGGATCCAGTGGGAGAATACATTCCAGAATTTGAAGAAACTAAAGTAGCTGTTTCTACAGAAGGTGGAGGCTACATCATTGAAAAAGCAAAAAGACCCATAACAATACGTGATTTACTTACCCATACAGCGGGTATTGGTTACGGTGACGGAGTTGCCTCTGATATATGGGAAAAGGAGGGTATTCAAGGTTGGTACTTTGCTCACAGAAATGAACCTATACTGGAAACGGTTAAACGAATGGGTCAGCTTCCTTTTGACGCTCAACCAGGAGAAAAGTATGTGTATGGATACAATACGGACATTCTTGGGGCTTTAATAGAGGTTGTTTCTAGCCAAACTTTAGAGGTATTTCTACAAAAAAAAATCCTTAATCCTTTAGGGATGAAAGACACTCATTTTTACCTCCCCCAAAACAAAGTAAAGCGTTTAGCCACTGTTTACTGCTCTACTCCTGATGGGGATATAGAAAGAGCTCCGGATGAGGGAACAATGATAAGTCAAGGAGCCTATGTTAAGGGGCCAAGGGTTAGTTTTTCAGGTGGAGCTGGTTATTTGAGTACAGCAACGGATTATGCTGTTTTTTTACAAATGATGTTGAACAAAGGAGTTTACAATGGGAAACGAATACTCTCTAGAAAAAGTGTAGAATTAATGACAACTAACCACCTGAAAGAATCACAATTTCCTTCTTTTTTTAGTTTACGAAAGAAAGCAGGAACCGGATTTGGACTTGGATTTTCAGTGGTTAATGATCTTGGCTTAAGAGGAGTTTTAGGGTCGAAGGGCGAATACGAGTGGGGTGGAGCCTACTCATCTATATATTGGGTAGATCCAAAAGAAGAGTTAATAGTTGTTTATTTTTCCCAACTCCTTCCTGCTTTAAATATCAATGATCATGGTAAATTACGTACCCAAGTCTACCAATCTATAATTGACTAAAAAAAAGGAAACAGGCATTAAAATCAAATGGGCACTCAGGTCTTAAGAAATGAATTTTTAATCGAACAAGTATTTGGAACTTGTGCCGTAAATTGTTTAAAGGTAAGTCTTATATTAAAGATCCCTCTGATCAATTTTCTTGTTATTATTAGATTAAAAAACTAAATTAGCGCACGCTAAACCGATTTAGTATTTATAACTCAGGATTAATAAATTGAAAAAAATTCTCATAAAAGATATAGCAAACTCCTTAAATCTATCTAAAACAAGTGTATCTCTTGTTTTAAATAAAAGAGGTGATGAGAATAAAATTAGTAAACAAACTCAGAAGAAAATTCTGGATTATGCAAAAAAACATAATTATGTTCCCAATTCACTCGCAAGAGGATTAAGCAGAGGTAAAAGTGAAACTATAGGATTAATTATTCCAGATATTTCTGATGATCATTATGCAAAAATTGCCGGACACATAGAGAAAAAAGCAAACGACTATGGTTATGTAGTTTTGTATGCGAGTTCCAACAAAGATCCTAAAAATGAGTCTAAGTTAATTCAGTCGATGATTAATCGTCAAGTAGATGGATTAATCTTAGCCTCTACACAACAAAATCTAGAAGACATTAAGTTGTTGAAGAAAAAAAAGGTTCCTTTTGTTTTAATTGACCGGATTTATCCAAAGATAAAGACAAATTATGTTCTTGTTGATAATTTTAGAGGTGTTCAAAAAGCAGCTGATCACTTGTTAAATCTAAATAGACGTAAAATTGGGTTTGTAACTTTAAAGCCTGGTTTAGATGCTATGAGACAACGTTTACTGGGTTATAAAGAGGCTTTGAAAAAATTCAAAATAAACTCAAATAATTCTTTAATTAAGGAACTAAGTAATGTGAATTATGAGCATGAAATTAAAGAATCCCTAGAAGATTTGGTTAGATTTCCTAATAGCGTGGATGCAATAATATTTTCGACACATTATCTAACCTCTCTAGGATTGAGGGAGCTTAGAAGGTTAAATGTAAAAGTACCGCATGAAGTTGCTATTGTTAGCTTTGATGAGCTAGGTGCTTTTGATTTAGTCGATCCACCAATTACATCAATTAAGCAACCAGGTGCTGATATAGGTGATTTTTCTGTAGATATACTTATGGATGAAATTAAAGGAAATGAGGGCGGATTAGATAAAGCTAGAATGTTAGAAGCTTTCCTTATTGTTAGAAAATCATGTGGGGCTTTATAATTTATATGTTTAAACAATTAAATTTAAACTAAACCGATTTAGTATAAATAACTTAAAATAATAAAAATGATGAATAACATTAAATTCCTTATGCTTTTTTTAATTGCAGTCAATTTGGGGTTTTCCCAAAACGATAAAAGTAATACTGCTATCTTAATTGAGTACAAGAGAGCATATTTCGGTGAAAATTGGTGGGAAAGATCAGGGTCATATGACTACAAAATAATTGAAAATAATTTATTAGCAAAGGCCTATTTAAAGATTAAACCTAGTTCTAATTATAATCTGGTTGAGCTTGAGAGTGGTTATAAATCAGAAATTATTATCAAGAATGATTCAGCTTGGGTATGGTTGCCAGTTATTGGACCTTCTGAAATGATCAAGTTTAGATCTACTAAGAATGGGTCAAAGGCTCGTGAGCAACTTTTTACTCCTTTAGTAACTTCAGATTGGGGTTATTTTAAAGAGGGTACTTTTCATATTATTTCGTCTTCACATCAGGATATAGCTTGGTTAGATACACCAGAACATTGTAGAGCAGAAAGAATAAATGATATTATGATTCCTGCTTTAGATTTAATGAAGACAGATAGTGCTTATCATTTTGGTATGGAGCAGGCACTAAATTTAAAAGAACTTATAGAAGAACACCCAGAAAGAAAAGATGAGATTATAACTCGCTACAAAGAAGGGCGGTTTACTTGGGGAGCAACCTACAATCAACCATACGATGGAATGCACATGGGAGAACAACTTATTAGAGAGGTTTATTTTGGGAAAAAATGGATTAAAGATAACTTTGAGGGTAGTGATGCTAAAACCGCATTCAACACAGATGTACCAGGCATAGCGTTGCAGTTTCCACAAGTTTTAGCTAAATCAGGTGTTGAAAACCTTTTTTTGTCTAGATTCAAAGAAGGATTTTATGATTGGACCTCCCCAGATGGCTCTTCTGTTTTAGCTTATTCTCCTGGAAATTATGGATGGGCAGTAATATTTTATAGGTTTTTTGAAGAAGATGCTATAGAAGCCTTGCGAAAAATACAAAATAGAGTAAAAATATGGAGTGATTATTACAAACAAAGAAATTTACCTCCTCATTTTGCCATTGTTATAAGTAATGATGCCTCTGGGCCTAATAATTACGGAGAGGTTGTAAATGAGTGGAATAAGATAGTAAAGCATACAGGGATAAAAATACCGACAATAAAACATTCAACGGTTTCAAGTTTTTTGGCTGAGGTTGATAAACCAGTTGCTAAATTTGATCAATTGAATGGTGATAGACCTAACATATGGTCTTACATTCATGGACCAGGTCATCATAAAGCAGTTACGGCTTCAAGAAAAGCTGGTAGAATGTTACCGTCAGCAGAAATATTTAGTACTATAGATGCCTTGGTGAACGATTCGTTCGATAATTATCCTGCTAAAGATCTTTCTGTTGCATTTGAAGAATCTATTTATCCAGATCATGGATGGGGAGGCAAAAATGGCCATATCACTGATAGTATTTTTAGAAGTAAACTTGAGTTTGCTGCAAATGAATCTGATAGAATAATTGAAAATTCTCTGAAATCTATTTCTAATGAAATTAAAACTAATAAATCAAGAGCAGTATTCGTATTTAATGATTTATCATGGGAGAGAAATGGAATTGCTTCGGTATTAATTAAAAATCCTGATAATTATTATGTTATAGACAAAGACGGAAAGGTTACGCCATCGCAAATAGTTACAGAAAATAACGAAAAAATAATACAGTTTGTTGCCAATAAAATACCATCTTTGGGTTATAGTACATTTTACTTAGTTAAAGGAAGAAAGGATGTAAAAATCACGAAAAAAATAACCCCTAATTCTTTAACAAATGATTTTTATAAAATGGAATTAGGGAACGGAGGTATTAAGTATTTGTTTGATAATACTTTAAAAAAAGAGGTTATCAGAACTACAAAGTTCTCTGGAGGTGATGTGCTTACTTTAGAATATACAGGTAATGGAGCAGGAGAATTTAATCAAATGACAAAACCCCAAATGAGGGGTGTCTTTGACCCTAATGGAAATTCTCGTAATGAAGGTTATGATATAACTAGTTCACATATTTCGCAATGGAGAATCACTAATGATGGAAATGTTTTTACTGAATATGAAAATAAATCTCAATTTAAACACACTCAGGTTATTCAAAAAATAAAAGTGTTTCACCATGAAAAAAAGATTGATTTTCTTATTGATATGATAAACTGGGATGGAACCCACAATCGAGAATTTCGTTTTGCTCTACCAATAAATATGGACAATGCAAAAATCAAATATGAGGTTCCTTTGGCTATAGCGGAAGTAGGTAAAACAGAAATGAAAGAAGCACCAAAAGGTTGGTCTTGGGGGGGGACATACGATAGTAAACCCGTAACAATTCATCCTAGAGAAGTTTTGAATTATATTTCCTCAGAGACTAAGGAGTTTGCTCTCACTATGGCTACCGATGTGGCGGTAGCAGATTGGATTGACCCTACCCGAGAAGCTGTAGATTATCCCGTATTACAAGGACTATTATTGGCTTCACATAAAAGTTGTCATGGTGAAGGGAATTGGTACCATCAAACAGGGGATCATCATTTTAAATTTTCTATAAAATCACACAAACCTAGTCTCAAGACATCCTATCAATTTGGGACATCCTCCAATCACCCTTTTAGAACTGTTTTGAAAGTAAATACAAATAGAAAAGGGAAACTTCCAACAGACATGAGCTTTTTCAATGTGTCTGACAATATGGTTCGTATTAGTACAATAAAAAAGAGTGAGGATGACAATAATGTTATTATGAGACTAGTAGAAATGGGAGGACAAAATAAGCTAACAAAAGTTAAGCTATCAACTCCATTTTCCGAATTAATAAAAACAAATTTAATTGAAGAAAAAGAATATTTAATGAATCAATCTGGAGAAAATATCAAACTTAATATCGGCAAATTTGCCATTGATACATACAAAATTGTTTTTGACAAATAAATAGATCTTTTAGTGGTATTGTAATGAAAATACCTCTAAAGGATTTAGGAATCATTATTTAATGAAAAAAATAATCTTTAAAATATTTTGCCAAATCAGGTTCTAAAAAATAATAGGTATTCAATCTATTTCAAAAATTGAAAAAGGTATGATCAAAAGCAATAAAAATAATTTAATTGAAACTTATGAAGTCATAGAAAAGGGTTTTCATCCTTTATTAATCAGAGATAATTGGCAAGTGGCCAAATTAAATTATTTAGAAGATCAGAATATTAGAAACATTAAAAAATTAGACATCCATTTCAATACTGACGAAGTTTTTGTCCTGTTAAAAGGTAAAGCGGTCATAATAGCTGCTGTTTTTGAAAATGAAATTCCAGTTTTTGAGATGGAATTAATGGAACAGAATATGATTTATAATATTCCTAAAAATAGTTGGCACAATATAGCTATGGAGGAAGGAAGTGAAGTTTTGTTAGTTGAGAAATCTAATACACATTTATCTGATTTTGATCATTTTAATTTAGATCCTAAACATATAACTATACTAAGGGATAAAGTTGAAGAACTTTTAAAAAATAAAACAAATTGATGAAGCTTTGGAATAATGATAAAGAACTATATAAAATAGCTAAAAGTGAACTTTTTGTGGCTTTGGTTGGTGATGAACTTGATAAATTGGGATATCAACACCAATTTTTACCACCAAATATAAAACCTTTACAAAATGATTTTGTAATTATTGGAAGGGCTATGCCTGTTTTGGAAGCAGACGTATTTGAAGAAGCTTCAGAGTTGACTAATAACTCAATAATGAAAAAGCCATTTGGAATTATGTTTGAAGCATTAGATAATCTCAAAGAAAATGAAGTGTATATCTGTTCAGGGTCGTCGCCAAGATACGCACTTTGGGGTGGATTGATGAGCACTAGAGCAATTAAGTTAAAGGCTGCTGGCGCAGTTTTACATGGTTGGTCTAGAGATACCAATGAAATATTAAATCTTGAATTTCCAACATTTTCTTACGGAGGTTATGCTCAGGATCAAGGTCCGAGGGGGAAAGTTATAGATTATCGTGTTCCTATTGAAATTGAAGGTGTGAGAATTCATCCCGGAGATATTATTTATGGAGATAGAGATGGCGTTTTGGTCGTCCCAAAGAAAGTAGTTAATCAGGCTTTTAAAGGAGCAATTGAAAAGGCAAGAGGTGAACAAGAGGTAAAAAAGGCATTAGATAGTGGTATGAGCACCGTTGATGCATTTAATAAATTTGGAATTATGTAGCCCTTGAGGTGATATAAATTATTGAGGTAAAAAAATGAATCAAAAAAAACATAGATACCTATATGCTATAAGTTTCGTATCAACCATCGGTGGTTTTCTTTTTGGTTATGATACTGCTATTATTTCAGGGTGCAATACTTTTCTAGAACAACATTTTGAATTAACACCCTCAATGTTAGGATGGGTAGTTTCTTCCGCACTTTTAGGAACCATTTTTGGATGTATTATTTCAAGTATGATTACCGATCGTTTTGGTAGAAAAAAAACACTCATTCTTGCTGCTAGTTGTTTAACTATTTCTGCAATAGGTTCTATGCTCCCTCCCCAGTTCTCAGGTAATTTAGAAAATCCCATGTGGCTTACTTCAAATGCAAGTTTTGCCTTTGATTTCTTAATAATTTTTCGGATTATTGGTGGTTTTGGAGTAGGTATTACGTCAGTGGTGGCACCTATTTATATTTCAGAATTGGCATTATCACAAAATAGAGGTAAACTGGTGTCGCTATATCAATTTTCCATAACTCTCGGAATTCTTTTGGCTTTTTTAATTGACTGGATTATACTTCATCAAGCAGGAGTAAGAGCAGGTGTAATATCCAGTGAGCCTTCAGGTTTTTTTAATTGGTTGTTTGTAGATGAATTATGGAGAGGTATGTTTGGTACTGAAATTCCTATTGCAATTTCATTTCTTTTATTACTATTTGTAATCCCCGAGTCCCCCAGATGGTTAGTTTCTAGGGGAAGGCATGATGAGGCATTAAAGATTATGATAAAAATTGATGGTAAGGATCTTGCTGAATTACAGATGGCAGAAATAGAGGAAATGGTGAATGCTGAAAAAGGCGGCATCAAAGAATTATTGCAGCCTTTTCTAAGAGTACCGCTTTGGATAGGAATATTGTTGCCTATATTTTCTCATTTAAGTGGTATAGCAGCTATTATGTATTTTGCTCCAAACATCATAAATGAATCTATTCAAAGTGTAGAAAATGCATTTTTAGGAGCAGTTTTGGTGGGCGTCATTAATTGTCTATTCACCTTTGTAGCAATAAATAATATCGAAAAATTTGGAAGACGAAAGTTACTGTTAATAGGTGTCACAGGTGTGTTTGTTTCCTTATCTGGAGTCAGTTTTTTATTTGCAATAGAATCCAAATTTGTAATAATTCCATTACTGATGTATGTTGCAAGTTTTGCCTTTTCATTTGGACCAATTGTATGGGTTATAATTAGCGAAATTTTCCCTACACAAATACGTGGATTAGCAGTTTCGTTAGGTAGTTTCTCCCTAATGTTAACTGGTTTTGTAATAACACTTACTAATCCAATTTTGATTCAGACTGTAATGCCCTCAGGGACATTCCTCATATATGCTATATTAGTATTACCAGCAATTTGGTTTATCTGGAAATTTATTCCTGAAACTAAAGGGAAATCATTAGAGGAAATTGAAAAATATTGGAGAATTAAATACGAACAATAATTTAAAATAAAACTCGGATGCAAAAAATTGATTTCAAGGGAAAAACAGCTATAGTAACAGGCGGTAGTCAAGGGATAGGTGCGGGTATTTGCCGTAAACTAGCATCCAATGGAGCAGATGTCTTTGTTAATTATTATAAAAACAAAAAAAAGGCAGAATTAATAGTTTCTGAAATTAGGGAAAAATTTGGGGTTAAAGCACGGGCAGTTTATGCAAATGTGGCTAGTAGTAAGGATGTCACAGATATGTTTTTATACATAGACAAAGAGGTTGACGGAGTTGATGTTTTGGTTAACAATGCAGGCGTAGAAACGGTTAATCATGTGTTAGATATGACTGAAGAAGAATGGGATAAAGTCATGGATATTAACCTGAAAGGCCCATGGTTGTGTTCAAAACAAGCTAGCATGAGAATGAATAAAAAAGACGGAGGTGTTATTGTTAATATTTCATCAATTCATGATATTGTACCAAGAAAAGGATTGGCTCATTATTGCTCTTCTAAGGCCGGATTAAAAATGCTCTCAAAATGCATGTCATTAGAGCTTGTGGACAAAAACATAAGAGTAGCGTCCATTTCTCCAGGAGCAATTTTCACTGACATGAACCGTGAAGAAATTAAGAATATCGGAGTTGAGAAATTTAAAAAATGGATTCCTTCTGGTAATATCGGTGAAGTTGAGGATGTAGCAAATGCAGTATTGTTTTTGGCAAGTGATATGGCGTCTTATGTCCATGGAGCTGATTTATACATTGATGGTGGTTATATGAATAATACAATTCAGTATGACCCAAGACCAAAAAGGAAAGATAAATAATTGCATTCCTCATGTCGCAGACCATCACATTAAAAGGGATTGCCTGGGACCATCCTAGGGGTTATGAACCGTTGCGAGCAACTTCAAAGGCATTTGCCGAATTATATCAGGGGGTTTCCATAAAGTGGAATATACGTTCGTTGAAGGAATTCGGCGATATGCCAATAGAAAGTCTAATCGAAACCTATGACTTAATAACAATTGACCACCCCTACATGGGTGAAGCAGATGCAAACAAACTGTTGCTGCCGTTAGAAGATATGCTCACTAAAAGTGAAATAGGCAACTTGAAGAGACAATCTGTAGGGCCTAGTTTTGAATCGTACCATTATAAGGGACATTTATACGCTTTACCAATTGATGCAGCGGCACTCTTTGCTGCTTCAAGAAACGATTTAATGTCGGCTTTAAATCTTGAGCTACCCCACATGAGGTCAGCTTTATTTGATTTTTATAAAAAAATCCCATGTGGATTTAAAGTGGCATGGCCTTTATGTTCAACTGACCTTTGGTGTACTTTCATGTCCCTTTGCGCACAGGATGGAGGAAGGAATTTTATTGAAGACTTTAATGTAGATGAAAGAATCGGAATTGAGGTACTCAATGAATTAAAAAGGCATTTGAATTATCTACATTCGGATTCATTGAACTGGAATCCCATTCAGATTTTAAATCATATGGCGACAAATGATGAGATTATTTATTCACCCTATTTATTCGGTTATACCAATTATTCCAGAGAAGGATTTGCCAAAAAAAATATCAATTTCAGTAATAGTCCCACAAACCCTAAAAATAATATTTCTACTATTTTGGGCGGCGTAGGGCTGGCGGTTTCCGCAAAATCGAAGCACGCCGACCTTGCTTTAGCCTATGCCGGTTACGTGGCAAAAGGAGAAACACAGGAAGGCATTTATACTGAAAATGGAGGGCAGCCTGGAAATCTATTGGCTTGGCAAAGCGCAGTCAATAACGGGCTTTGCAACAATTTTTTTAACAATACCCTAAAGACCATGGAAATGGCATATGTACGACCCCAACATCCAGGTTGGAATAAGTTTCAAGAAAAAGGTGCGGCAATGCTCCATCGTGGTCTTTTAAAAAATATATCTTCAACCAGCTTAGTGAAAGGTTTGAATCAGTTATACCGTTCCATAGTTTAATATAAGTAATATGTACAAAAATATTTTAATAGAGATTTCGGACGGTATAGCTACTCTGAGTTTTAACCGGCCAGACCAACTCAATGCCATGAACCGTGAGATGATGGATGAAATCATTATGGGAATTAACGAAATCAATACAAATAGCCAAGTGCTGGCAACCATAATCACCGGTCTGGGCAGGGCCTTTATGGCTGGTGCCGATATTAAAGAATATGCAAATCAAACTCCTGAAGAATTTAAAACTTTTCAAAGTAAGGGTATCAAACTATATGAGAGTATTGAAAATGCCCCTAAGCCTTGGGTTGCTGCTGTCAATGGATTTGCGTTAGGAGGTGGTTTTGAAATTGCTTTGTCCTGTGATATGATAGTGGCGTCTGAAAATGCGAAAATGGGTTTGCCCGAAGTGTTTTTAAATTTGGTTCCTGGTGGTGGTGGAACACAACGCCTGATTCAGCGCATAGGTATCAACAGGGTAAAAGAAATGTTGTTCTCTGGCAAACAGTATACCGCCTCGACATTGTTTGATTGGGGAATTGTCAACCATGTGTATAAAGAAGAAATTTTTAAAGATGAAGTAATCCGCTTTGCAGGAAAATTGACCAGAAGGTCTCCAAATGCCATCAAAAAACTCAAACAACTAGCCCAATTAAGTTTATTGCCCCTTTCTTTTGATCAAAAAATCGAAGAGGAAGGCAAAGTGGTAACTGAATTATTTTATGGAGATGAAGCAAAAAAAGCTATTCAAAACTTTATTGATAAATCATGAAAACAGTTAAGCAAATACTTTTTATTGGCAGCTATACAGAATATCCCATACCGAGTTTTGGCGGGATAGGTCATGGCATATACACAGTTCAGCTTAATACTGAAAATGGTGAGTTATCGACCTTGCATACAGAGAGGGCTCGTAATCCTAGTTATTTGACCATTAGTAACGATAATAGATTTTTGTATTGCAATACAGAACTAGACGAGAACGAGAATCCAAAAGTAAGGGCTTATAAAATAAACAAGGATTTTTCATTAGATTTCATAAACGAGATGCCAATTTCAGGTGGTTATCCCTGTCATATCAACATCTTTAAAAAAAATGTTTTGGTTGCATGCTATTCAACTGGCAATGTAGTCCAATTTCCGTTGGACGCTTCAGGAAAGTTGATGTCCTGCAAAAAAATTTACTACCATAATGGCTCAAGTATCAATAAGGCACGTCAGGAACGACCACATGCACATCAGGTAGCTGTCCATCCTAATAAAAAAGACATTTATATTAGTGATTTAGGAATCGATACTCTTAAAGCATACGATTTTCAGGGTAATGAAATGGTTCCTGCTGATAGGAAAGACGTTGCTGTATCCAAAGGTGGAGGACCTAGGCACCTAGTTTTTAATAGAGAAGGAAATTTGGCTTACGTACTTAATGAATTGACTGGTTCCATATCAGTATTGCTTCATCATGGATATAAGTTTGTGGAAATAGACACCTATAGCTCTTTGCCAAGTAATTTTTCAGCACAACCAAGTGCATCGGCAATAAGGATTCATCCCAAAGGTAAATTTTTGTACGCCGCTAACAGAAAATTGGAAGCTATAAGCATATTCGAAATTGAGGAAGCTAGGTTAAGTATTTTGGATTACCAATACACCGGGGGTGAAGAATTGAGAGAGTTCAACATTACCCCTTGTGGCAAATGGTTGATAGCTTGTCATCAGAATTCTCACGATACAGTGGTCTTCAAGATTAAAAATGACGGAACTCTATTTGAGAAGTATCGCACAAAAGAATTTTTATCACCTTCTTGCGTGGCATTCCCGTATTAACTTGACAAAATTAACCGATTCAGTTTTATGACAAATAATGTTGAAAAAAATGTAGGCCCACTAAAAGATATAATTGTAGCGGATTTTTCCCAACTCGCACAAGGTCCTTGGGCAACACAGATGCTTGGTGATATGGGTGCAGACATTATCAAAATAGAGCCTGAAACAGGCGATTGGATGCGGCACTATTCTTATGGTAATCTATATCCTGAGGGTGAGAGCATTTCCTTTTTAAGTTTTAACAGGAACAAGCGAAGTATTGCCTTAAATCTGAAAGACCCTAAAGGGAATAAAGCTGCAATAGATATTATTGCCAAATCCGATATTCTGGTTGAGAATTTTCGCCCAGGTGTGATGGACCGATTGGGGTTGGGTTACGATGATATGATAAAAATAAATCCAAAATTGGTGTACTGCTCAAGTTCTGGCTATGGTTCTTCGGGACCATATTTACATAGACCAGGACAAGATCTACTTGCACAATCCATTAGCGGAACTGCCGCATTAAATGGCTTAAAGGGTCAAATGCCAATGGCAACTGCTGTGGGGCAGGCCGATTTGTTGACTAGTTTGTTCATCAACCAGTCTGTTTTGGCAGCTATTTATTCACGAGAAAAGACTGGGAAAGGCCAAAAAATAGAGGCCAATTTATTGAACTCCATTGTGGGTTTTCACGTTCAGGAAATTACAGCTTATCTCCATAGTGGATATAATCCGGAGCGAAGCGAAAGTGGGATTCCCAATCCTTGGCTAGGGGCACCTTACGGTTTATACCATACAAAAGATGGTTATATTGCCATTGGTATGAATTCAGTTCAAAAGCTGGCACAAATCGTTGGTTTGCCACAGTATGATTCTAAAGAATATGCATCGAACAATGTCATTGAAAGCCGGGATGAAATCCGTTTCGCGTTTGATGTAGTTTTTCAAATGAAAAGAACAGATGAATGGCTGGAAATACTTATGAAAAAAGACATCTGGTGCTCTCAAGTAAACACCTTTGAAGATATGGTCAAAGACTTGCAGATTAAACACAATGAAATGATTATTGAAATTGATCATCCTGTTTTGGGGAAGGTCAAAACAACGGGCTTTCCAGTGTGGTTCAGTGAAACCCCTCAAAAAATTTACAAACCTGCCCCCCTTTTAAATGGGAATGCCAAAGAAATATTGAAGGAAATTTGCAGTTATGGCGATGATATTATAGACACATTTATAAAACAAGACAATCAAAAATGAAACTAGGATTCGGTCTTTACAAACATATGTTGAACGAGCAAAATTACAAGTTTGCAAAACAATGTGGTGCCACACATTTGGTCATTCATCTGGTAGATTACTTTGGTCACAACAAAAATAAAGCAGACCAGCCTATAGGTGGAAAATCGGGTTGGGGCCTTGCAGGAAATCCAGATGAAATTTGGTCCTATGAAGAATTGTCGGCTATCAAGAAAGAAATCGATGACCATGGCCTCAAACTGGAAGCCATTGAAAATTTTGACCCTGCACATTGGCACGATATTTTGCTAGACGGCCCCAAAAAGGAATTACAAATGGCCAATCTAAAACAATTGATACGCAATGTGGGCGCGGCGGGAATCCCTATTTTTGGCTATAATTTTTCCCTTGCCGGAGTATCATCGAGGTCAACTGGTTCCTATGCGAGAGGGGAGGCTATTTCCGTTGGAATGGAAGGTGTTCCAGATGAACCATCTATTCCTAATGGAATGGTCTGGAATATGGTTTTCGATCAAAATGCACCTGAGGGATTTATGCCAAAAGTAACCCATAATGAATTATGGAAAAGGTTACAATATTTTCTAGATCATATAATACCAGTTGCAGAAGAGGCTGGAGTAATAATGGCCGCACATCCAGATGACCCACCTTTACCATATATAAGAAATACGCCAAGATTGGTTTATCAGCCAGATATGTACCAACGTTTAATTGATATGAAGCCAAGTCCGAGTAATTGTTTAGAATTTTGTTTAGGGTCTATTGCTGAAATGACTGAAGGAGATGTTCACAATGCTACAGATCAATACAGTAAACAAAATAAAATAGGTTATGTGCATTTTAGGAATGTAGTTGGTAAAGTGCCTTTCTACAAAGAGGTTTTTGTTGATGAAGGAGATATAGACATGGTTAAAGTGTTACGGATTCTTAAGAAAAATAATTTTGAAGGCGTACTAATTCCAGATCATACACCTCAAATGAGTAATGATGGTGGATGGTATTCAGGTATGGCATATGCTATGGGGTTTATGAAAGCAGCTATGATGTTAATAAAAAACACTTGATAATCAACTATTTATGATTGATTTTTATTTACTCTAAATTTTAATTTAAGTGGTTTGATGGTCATTAATTAGTGTATTTATATATAAAAAAATTGAATTATATAACTATTCTAAACCACCTCAATAAAAAAAATACTTTTTTAAAACCCACCCCGCCGTCAGTTAATCAGTAAGGTAGGGAGGTTTTAGCTTATCTCTTTGAATACAATGTCATAGCCCACATTTTTTCCTATATGCTTGGACAAATAGTTACAGACCTCTTGATTATCATAGATAGGCTGATAATCTCCAACAGATACATTGCCAAGACCATATTTAACTTCTTTACAGGTCATATCAGTGTTAGTTCCAATAAACATGTGAGCGTTTAGATTGAGATAGTCTCCTTTATCTCTCTTAGACACATAGAAGACATTCTCTACTTTGTTCGAAGTCTTTAGAAGTTTAGTCATCCTGTTTATTACTGTCATTGTATGGATCTTGTAAGGTGTTCTAAAAGTGATGAATTAGTTCCAGTTTGACTGCTGGAGTAAGTCTGAGTAATGTTTTGTTATTTTCATTTTCGGTTAAGTTTAGGCAATAGCAGGGATTAAGGCATGCTATGCCTGTTTATACTTATTTTCATGTGAATAGGGTCATTATTTTAGTTGAATACCATAAGGTAATCAAAAAATAAACTGCTAAATTTGAGATATTAGGGTGAAAGTTGAATAATAGAGGAAAAGGCAACTCTACAGGCAACAAAAAAATAAGCCCAAAAAACACAGAGTCTTAAGGACTATTTAGCAGAGAGGAAGGGACTCGTCCCTAAATTAAATACAGTTAAAAACCCAGTAAAACAAGCAAAGGCCATTCCTAAATATGAGCTTTTTTTTAATCTTTTTTTAATACTTTTGAAGTGTCTTTAAAAGTGTCACTTTGGGTTTTTATTTGCATCAAGGCTTTGTCTTATTTAATTACTGAATTAAGTCCAATAGACAACTAAAAAATAGTAGTAAACTTTATACAATTTAGATATTTTAATTTGACTAAATCAAAAATATTTGATGTAATAATAGTTGGAGGAGGCTTAGCCGGATTGACAAATGCAATACATTTATCAAAGTTCGATCAAAGTGTTTTACTCATAGAAAAAAACTCATATCCAAAACACAAAGTATGTGGAGAGTATGTTTCAAATGAGGTAATTCCATATTTAAATTTTCTCGGAATTGATCCGATTAAAGAGGGAGCAAAAAAAATTACCAAAGTTCAAATCAGTACAACTAAAGGAAATTTAATTTCAGGAGACCTACCGCTAGGCGGTTTTGGGATGAGTCGATTTTTTTTGGATACTTTGCTATTAAAAAAAGCACTTCTTAATGGGGTAAAAGTTTTGAAAGACTCCGTTAGCTCAATCAGCTACATAAATGGAATTTTTTTGGTAAAAACAAAAAAATCAAAATCTTATGAGAGTAAAATCACTATAGGTGCTTTTGGTAAAAGATCAGAACTAGACCAAAAAATGAAAAGGAAATTTATTCAAAATAAATCACCCTACTTAGCAGTGAAACTTCATGTTAAAGGAGATTTCCCAGATAACATGATTGGTTTACATAATTTTAATGGGGGGTATTGTGGAGTATCTAAAGTAGAAAATAATTCTATTAATTTGTGTTATATTACTGATTACAAATCGTTTAAAAAATTTAAAAATATTTCAAATTTTCAGAGGAGGGTTGTTTATAAAAACAAATATTTAAAAAAAATATTTGAGCAGTCAACTTCTGTTTTTGAAAAACCTATAACAGTCAGCCAGATATCATTTGAAACTAAAAAACCTGTTGAGAATCATATCATTATGTGTGGAGATACAGCTGGAATGATTCATCCATTGTGTGGAAATGGTATGGGAATGGCAATTATAAGTGCCAAATTGGCAAGTAATCTAATTTTGCAGTTTTTAAATGGAGAAATCAAAAC
>MDTB01188210.1_pt1 | contig 29283 bp, 25 predicted proteins | sample 811161 | NCBI WGS metagenome assembly MDTB01 (sample SAMN05326650, study PRJNA326480) | marine metagenome | isolation source: seawater | place: Mediterranean Sea | collected 2009
AAAATGTATGAAACTCTTGGGCTTCCTCGTCGGTTAATCCTGAGATAGATCCATCACTCATGGTTACACCTCCTTGAAAAAGGCCATTAGGCCGTTGCCGCACCAAGGCCCGCGGCATGGGCAGACGCGACACCATGTCGCGGCATTCGAATTCTCAACATTTAAAAAATGGTGAGAAAGAAAAACTTTTATATTACTTGTCATATTCAACTTCGCTGCTTCCTAAATTAGCAGCTTCCTTATTTGTAAAGAGTTCATTAAAGATCTGTTTTGTTACTCTATCCTTGCCTCTATCCCTAACTAATCTTTCAGCCTTATCTCTAAGCGTTTTCGCTTTGGATATCTGCACCAAAATTGGTTCTGCCTTTAATTTTTCGTCCAATGCTTCCTGAGCAGATTTATCCCATACAACATCTGAGCTGCCAGCAGAATTCAGTCTAGAACGTGTGGCCTCGACTTTATCTAGCTCTGAACCTAAAGGTAAGATATGAAAAAGTGCGTCAAAAAGAGCATTACATAACTCTTGTAATACGTAAGTTGCACCTGCATAACCCATGAATGGCGTTCCAGTGTGTCGGCGAACTATTGAACCCGGGAATGAAGCTGGAATAAAACTACTTTTGGATTGAACTTCTGCCAAATACATTCTTTCATTGATGCTTCCGAAAACTACAACGGGAGCACCATCATGCAAAGTTTGCCTAACTTCATCATTATTTGTTTTCTTTCCAGGGCACCTTGCCACACCAAGCAAGCATGGGAAACCTAATTCGGTTTCTAAGTAATTTTTTAAACCTCTTGTGTAAGTTTCATTTGCAACAACTCCAAAGTTTGCCGTTGCAAAAAAATCTTGCGTTACCGATCTCCATAAATCCCAAATAGGTTTTAATGTAGTGTGTTTTTCTTTTTCAATGAACGGTTCCGGATCTAAATTAAGCATTTCCCCTAACTTACGGAGAAATAAAGTTGTACTCTGCATTCCTATGGGAGCTTGAAGGTAAGGCCTCTCTAAAGTTTCACAAAGTGCTCGACCGAACTCCCTGTACATGCAAATATTGGCGTTAGCCTCAACTAATCGACTCATATCAGCAAGATGACTACCAAGAGGGAAAACCATGTTTATTTCGGCTCCTATCCCTTGAACTAATCTTCTTATTTCAGCAAGATCACTTGGCATATTAAACATTCCATATGCTGGTCCAATAATATTTACTGTTGGTTTTTCGTTTTTTCTTGGATTCGGAATTTTTTTCATTCCATACTCTTTCCAAAGCCAAACCAGAGCTCTATCAGCGGCTTGCCACTGATCCTCATCTATGGTTCTAGGTAAAAATCTTTGAATTGTTGTTCCTTCAGGTGTTACTCCACCACCAATCATTTCAGCTATTGATCCAGTTACAACTACTGAAGGTAATTCTGGGTCAAGCGTAGCATGCGCTCTTTTCATGGCCCCTTCAGTTCCCTCCCGTCCAAGTTCCTCCTCAGAAAGCCCTGTAACAACTATAGGCAACTCATGCGGAGGAAGTCCGTCTGTGTAGTGCAAAACTGAAGTTACTGGGAGGTTTTCACAACCAACTGGACCATCAATTACAACCTGCAATCCTTTTATTGCAGTAAATACATATACCGCACCCCAGTATCCACCAGCTCGGTCATGATCCAATACAAGCACTATGCTGACTCCTTTGATTTAGAACCCAATTTCTTTGCATTTTTCTTTCTAGTCGCTTCTTTAAATTCTGGGCGATCAATTGGAGGAGATTCCCACACACCTGCTTGATACCCTAGGCCAACATCTCCAAAAAATTCTTTCATTTTGTCAAAACGACTTTTGTTTGCAATTGCTCCATTAATCACCTGTGCAATTGATCCTGCACCAGCAGCACCCATCAAAGGTCGTGCAGAAATTAGATTAGTAAAATATAACCCGGGTTTTGCTATTTGCTTTGCTGCCTGAACAACTGGAGTCGTTCCAATTGCAATGTCAGGATCATACTCTTTCATTGCAGCGAGATCATCTTCCAGTGAAGCTCTATATTTGACTACAACACCTTTTTCTTCTAACCATTTGCAATCATCTTCTGAAAACTTTGTTTTTGGACAGGCTGTTCCAACGTATCTAAGATCCGCTCCACTTTCAACTAGTAACCTTGCAACAATCAACTCTGAACCTTCATAGCCACTCAAAGTAATTCGTCCATTAATCTTGTTTTGAACCAGCTCTTTTTTAATTGCAGGCAGAACAATATCTTTTGCTTCATCAACTTTTTTTCTTGAAACACCTGCTGCTTTACCTATTTTTTCAAGCCAAAGGGCAGTCCCTTCTACCCCTACCGGGGCAGATCCAACAATTGGTCTTCCTGCTGCCTCAAATTCCCTAAAACAAGAAGAATAAAAAGGATGTAATGCCGCAACAACTGATCCCTTAAAAGCTGAATACAACTCTCTCCATTCTCTTGTTGGCACAACTGGACCAACAGATAAATCCATTTTTTCAAGCATCATTGAAATATTTATAGGATCAACTGGAAATATTTCTCCCAGCAAAGTAACTGAAGGCTTATCAGATTGTTTTTTTCTAGGCGCTTCAACAGGACCAGACTCAATCTCCGAGCGAGCTGCCTTTAGCATAGCTCCCGCCAAGATATCTTTTGCCTCTGCATGGGTAGGCACTCCAAAACCAGGAACATCAATACCAATTATCCTAACTCCATTAATTTCTTTGGGTAGCAATTGAAGTGGAACTCCACTTGCTGTTGGGACACACAAATTTATAATTACGATTGCGTCGTATGACTTAGGATCTGCCTGTTGGTAAACAGCTTCTCTTATATCTTCAAAAAGCTTACCAGTAACTAAAGTTTCAGAATTAAAAGGAACATAGCCAACACTTCTTCTTCCACCATAGAAATGAGAAGTGAAAGTAAGTCCGTAAACACAACAAGCGGAGCCAGACATTATTGTTGCTGTTCTTCTCATCCTTAATCCAACCCTCAAAGATCCAAAAGCTGGGCACATACTTTGAGGTTGATCATGTGGTCCCAAAGGATAATCTTTCTTATATTGATCAAGTACAGCATTTTTACCAGCAGACTTTGCTGCTGCTTGCATTTGTTCACTGCCTGCGTGACACCCAGATGATTGAGAAGGATTCTCTGTTGATTTTTTATGGACGACGGGTATGTTAATTTTTTTCATCTTTTTAGGCTGCGTCGTAGATAACTTCAAGAGATTTTTTAGGTTTAACATTCTTGCCCAGCATATCCGCTTGAGTAGCAGGCTTTAAAACTACACCTCTGCCAACAGTATCAGAGGAGAAAAGATTTAGAAGTTCATCTTGTGTAAGTGGTTTCGGGTGAACTGGCGGAGCACTTGCTACATTGGAGGCTAGTTCACCAAAAAGTGGGCCCCATTCACTATCAGGTTTTCCTATAATTTCATAACTTGCGCTTTTGCGACGAATATCTTCATTCGCTGGTATTGCGGCCAAAACAGGAATGTTTACCTTCTCAGTAAAAGATTTAGCCTCACCTGTTCCGTCATCCTTATTTATGACCATACCGGCAACACCAACATTACCTCCTAGTTTTCTAAAATATTCAACTGCTGAACAAACATTGTTAGCCACATAAAGCGATTGCAAGTCATTACTTGCAACCACAATTACTTTTTGGCACATGTCACGAGCAATCGGCAAGCCGAACCCACCACAAACAACGTCACCTAAGAAATCTAAAAGTACATAATCAAAACCCCAATCATGAAACCCTAGTTTCTCAAGTGTTTCAAATCCGTGTATGATTCCTCTACCTCCACACCCTCTTCCAACTTCAGGTCCTCCAAGTTCCATAGCGAAAACGCCATCTCTAATGAAACAGACATCTCCAATTGAAACTTCATCACCAGCTAGTTTCATTTTTGACGAAGTTTCAATTATTGTCGGACAAGCTTTCCCTCCAAAAAGAAGTGATGTGGTGTCGCTTTTGGGATCGCAACCTATAAGAAGAACTTTTTTCTTTTGTTGCGCCATCATATAAGACAAATTTGCAAGAGTAAAACTCTTACCAATACCTCCCTTACCATAGATAGCAATAATCTGTGTTTCTTTCTTGATTTCTCCACTATGAACCGGATCAGGTTCAAGTGATGCTTCAGCTGAAAGCCTAGTTCTCATCAACTTAATCTCTTTAACATCTTTTGAACCCACTACTGAATCTTTCATGAGTAACCTTTCCAATCAATAATCATTTTCAAACATGATGAATCGTTAAAAGCAACTTTGTAAGCATCAGCTGCTAAATCAGCTGGAAATTTATGAGTTACGATATCTGTAAAATCAAGTTTCTTAGATTTAAAGTAATCATTTACTTGCTGTAAATCGTAATCGGACCACTGAGCTGACACTCTAATTTTGGCTTCTCTAATAAACGCTGGAGCAAAGTCAAAATTCAAAGGTTTATCATAAAATCCGGCTAATACTACCTCACCTTTAGGCTTTAAAAATTTGATTAAATCATTTAGTTGACTTGAATCACCACTGGCATCAATAACTGATTTACCTGTCAAATTTCTAGATTCACTTAGACCAATTAGTTCGTACGGAAAACTTCCTTTTCTCCTATCAGGATTAACCTCCACAACTACGGGATTAGCCCCCTTTAGAATTGAAATCCTCGCTATTAATCTCCCTAGAGTTCCATGCCCTATAATAATGTCAGGCTTATATCCTTCTTTTTCTGAGAAAATGTGATGAGCAGTAGCTGCTAAAGCCAGCAAGATTCCCTCCTCCTGTGTATCATTTGGCACAGAACAAATTCTTTTTGACGAAACAACTAGTCTTGAAGCAGAACCACCAAACAAGGACTTGTATCCAGCGAAACATTTTGCTCCTGGTACGAATACCCTTTCACCAGCTACAAAACGAGATTCCTCCCCACTTTTTTCTACTGTGCCAATTGACTCGTAGCCGGGTATCAACGGATAACCCATCCCAGGAAAGTTAGGCATTCTGCCCTCATAAAGCAATCTTTCAGTACCTGAACTGACGCCACTATAATTTACTTTCACCAAAACATCATCCGCTTTCATGTCGGCTATTTGTAATCTTTTAATGGAGATAGATTCAGGCCTATCAATGACTACAGCTTCGGCTTTATTTAGAGGATGCGATAAATTTAGGTTCATTATGTAACGTTAAAACTGTAAATGTTAGTTGTCAATTAAAAGTGTCAGATTTTTATTACAGTTACAACCCTACTCTCTTTTTTCTACCTGTCAATTAGTTTATATGTTGCATCGCTTATAAAATTAAGCTTCAGCCACTATCAAACCAGTTTGAATTGGAAGAGTTACTTTAATAGAGCGAACTGAGGAAAATCCTGCCTCTTTTAATAAAAAATGAATTCTTTTGTGACTTCTCGGCAATCCTTTACCCATAGCCAATAGATACATACCAAAGTAAGCATCACTCATCCTTCCCGTCCCAGCCTCACCAGCCATTGGTTCCGCAATCAATAATTTTCCAGAGGTTTGTAATGATTTTTTTGCAGAGGCTAAAATTACTTTCAAATTTTTGTCTGGATGGTCATACAAAACCCTAATAAGGGTTATCAAGTCATACCCTTTGGGTATAGGATCCCTCAGGAAACTTCCTTGATAAACTTTAATTTGACTTTCAAAACCAGAATTACATATCTTTTCCCCAGCAATTTTTGAAACCTGAGGAAGATCAAAAACAGAAATTTTTAAGTTTGGATATTTTTTTGCCAGGTTTATAGCAAAAGTAGCTTGTCCTCCCCCCAAATCCAAGATCTTTTTATGCTTGTAGAATTTGTAAGCAGAGCAAATTTGTTCCGAAACCAAGGGTTGAGAAATTGACATAACCTCACTGTAATTTCTGATAATCTCCTCCGAAAAACAAAAATCCTCGTGTTTTTCATTGCTTGCGTATGGCCAGAAACTTCCAAGCGCTGTTGAGTTTCTTTGTTTCCTTAATAATGCTACTGGATCAATAAGATCTTTGTAAAAAGTTGAATGATGCTTTATCAATGCAGAAATTGAAGGCTTAGTTAAAATCAAAATGCCTTTAATTCCCAGGCCAATCAAATCATTTTCTCTGGTTTCTACTATGCCAAGTGCTTTAGCACCATCAATTAATCGTTGCATTTCTGGTAAGTCAACACTACAAATTTCAGCTAGATTTGAGAGTTTTACAGGACCGCCCCTTAATTTTTCAAGTAAATCAAGAGAAATACAAGCAAAAAGAATCTGCGAATAAACAAAACCAGATACTAAATCAAATATTTGATTGGCTTGAGACTTTACAAATGGTTTGAAAACCCAAGTATTCTCGAAGTAATTTCTAAACTTGGCATTTAATAAAATTCGATCACGTATCTTAGACAGCCAGTATGAATTAAAAACAATCACAGGAACAGTTTGAAAAAACTCAATTCGGTAAACCGGCCTTGAATGGCTGTTTTAATACCCTTTTTACCCTCATTGGTCCTTTTTTTGGTACTAATCTTTGAGATTCAGCTTTGACAAGCTCTTTAAGCTTGCCAGCTCCCTTACAATCAGGAATAGCTTTCACTGCTTTTTCAACTAAATCGTCAAAATAATTCACTGCACCCGAAAGTCCTAGTTCCTTTGCTGAACTCATTCTCCCAAGACTCTCATCTTGGCCAGTTGGCTTACCCAAATCGATAGGATTTGCAATCACATCCCTTATATCATCAGCAACTTGATAAGCCTCACCAAGTACCTCACCAAGTAACCTCCAATCATTTGAGTAATCTCCCGAGGAAATTGCACCCGATAATGTTGCCGCAGAAAATAATGCTCCGGTTTTTGCTTTTTGATATTGACGGAGTACTGCCTTTGACTCGCATTCCCACGCTTGTCCAGCAACAATGCCCTCGTGTGCTCCAACCCCTTTGGAAATACAATTGAGCAAAGGGGACAACCTATCTTTGTTCTTGACCTTTGAACTGGCAATAAATTGGTAAGCAAGTACAATAAGTGCGTCACCAGTTAAAACTGCAATTCTTTCGTCAAAAGCCTTGTGAACTGATGGTTTGCCTCTTCTTAAATCAGCATCATCAAAACACGGCAAATCGTCGTGAACTAGAGAGGCGCAATGAAGAAACTCAATGCTACAAGCAGATGTCAAAGCCAACTCTGGATCATCGTTTCCACAGGCACTAGCAACAGCTAAAGTTAGTCTCGGTCTGATTCTGGCTCCACCAGGAAATACAGCATGATTGATAGCTGAAATTAACATCGGAGGTGCATTTTTTTTGTCGCACAGTTTAATACCTTTTAATAAGTGTGACTCTAAAAGTAATTCAGCATTCATTTTTCACTCCCAGAATAAAAAAAAATCAAAAACTTAATTATCCTAATTAATTTATGTCAATTATAGTTGACAATAAGTAATGTACATCAATATTTACTCTTGAGACAATAAATTTAAACAAACTAACTAAATATAATGAACAAAATGAAATTTGCTCAACCAGACAAAGATCAAGTTCCAACTGATTGGCCATACAGAAAGAATAGTAGGATTATTGAAGTTGACAAAATAAAATGGCATGTACAAATTTTTAAAAATAATAAAAAAAAACAAAGACCACTATTTTTACTAATCCATGGAACTGGAGGAGCTGTTCACTCATGGAAAAATATAATCACTCCTCTTTTTGTAAATGCAGATTTGATTTCTATAGATTTACCTGGACACGGATTTACTTATGAAAAGCATGAAAATGACTATTCCTTACCAAGGATAACAGAGTTACTCATAAACCTTCTTAATGCTCTTAAAATAGAAAATCTCGACAAAGTTGTTGGTCATTCAGCTGGGGCCGCTATTGCAATTGAGCTATCCCTTCAAACAAATTTGGGAAAAGTAAATCACATCGTCGGAATAAATCCATCTCTTGTTCCACCTCCGCCTATTTTTAACACATTACTCAATCCAATCATTACTCCCTTTGTGACTGCTAAAAGTTTTACCTCACTTTTATCTTCAATCACACGCAATACAACCTTGGTTGATAACTTGCTAACCTCAACTGGATCAGAATTAAATAAAGATCAAAAGAATTTATATAAAAGAATTTTTCAAAAAAATCGACACTTAAATGGGTCAATAAAATTTATGGCCTCTACTAACCTTACAGAATTATTGTTAAAAACAAAAAATTTAAAAACTAGCTCAACTTTTATTATAGGTCAGCAAGACAATTGGGTTAAAAGAGAACCACTTTTGAAAATACTAAAACAGTATTTTCCATCCTCAAAAATCATAGAAAATATTGGAGGTCACTTACTTCATGAAACTTACCCGGAAAAAATTTCAGAACAGATTCTTAAGGCGTCATTCATTGAGTAATTTTGTCAATAATTTTGTATGAATTTGCTCGTGGTAAAGCAAAATATTTTGCCCCCATTGATGAAGCAATGGATATAGCTTTATCACTTGAAATGACACCTGTATCAATAAAAATACACTTTGTTCCTAATGTTTTAATTTGTTTTGCGCTATCAAGTGCGTCTGCATGTGCCTGAACTCTTCCACCTTTACCGTCTCTGCAAATATTAGCACCACCATCACTCAGAACAACAGCAACCGGTGTCTGATTGTCTTTTAGTAAAAGATCTATTAGATTTTTACAATCATCAAGTGCTGCAGATAGAGGGGTTCCACCACCACCAGGAAGTCCTGCAAGCGTCTTTTTTACTTTTACCAATGATCTTGTAGGAGGTAAAACTAAATCGCTACTTTTATTTCTAAAAGTAATTACAGCCACTTTATCTCTTCTTATGTAACACTGCGCTAACAATAATTCAACTGCACCCTTAGCTTCACCAAGACGGTTGGCAGCAGAGGAACCGGATGCATCTACCAAAAAAATAGTTGTGCTTAATTGTCGGCTCTTTCTTTTATATATTCTAAAATCCTCAGATTCAATATTTATCAATACTTTATGTCTACGGAATTTTTTGTTTTTTCTCGCAGTTTGATGAGGAATTGCTGCTTTTATGGTTTCTAAAATATTTAGCCTATTGCCTAAGTTGGGTTGTCCTTTAGTAACTCCATAAAGCTTTCCATTTCCCACTTTGTTCTGGGTTTGAAATCCCTTTTTTCCACCTCCTTTTCTTCCCCTAATAGAAAAATCTATTCCGGTACTTAAAATTTCTTTCAATAAACTCTCAGGAATGTTTGACGCAATTGAATCAACATACTTTTCATCATCGACGTTATTATTTGTAATGTTAGTATCTCTATCTAAATTTTCATCAATCATTTGATCATCATTTTCCTCCAACTCATCATTTTGTGTGTCAGAGTCATTCTTACTTTTCTCATCTTGATTATTTGGATTTGGGAATTGTGTCGCCCTTGGAATTATTACTAAACGAATTGCAAGTTTTAAGTCATTTTCATTAGGCTCAAACCTTTGCTCATAGGCCGCGATAATTCTAGCTACCTTGCCAGCAATAATAACTGGCCGCATACTTTGTAAACCCAAAAGAAGTGACGTCGTTGAAATTATTTTTATACTTTCATCATTTAAATTAACATGAGCAAGTCTTTCTCTAGCCTTATTTATTTCAAAATCTGAAGGAAGTTTAAAATCGAAATCACAATTAATTTTTGAACTAGAAATTGGAAAAGTAAGAATTATTCCCAATCGATCATTAAGTGAATTAGTGATGATCGAAGATGATTTGTCATCGTCTTCAATTAATGCCTGATTAATGGTGACAAGTGCACACTCTCCTCTTTTGAGTTTACTTTGATAAGTATTTGTAAAATCCAAAGCATTGCATAGACAGCTTGAAATTTCGTTACTTATTTTTTCTGCATCCCTTAGAATAAGAATTTTTTTATTTTCTCCCTCCAAAATCCCAATTTTTTTTGTCATTCTACCTTCCAGTAATGATTTGGCAATATCTACTCCTCCGATTAAGCTATCTAAGTCGATATTAAAAGGAACCTTGTGAGTTGTTGACTGGGAAGGTATCAACTTAATAAAATTTTGAAGCCAGGATTCAACTAAAATTGAATCATTACTTTGTATGCAAAGACCACCAGTGTCCCAAGGAGAAACAGACATAGCAATAGTGGCCATTTTAATTTCAAAACTTGAATTAATCACAAAGTTTATTCACCTAAAATTTCAGAGACCCCTTTTTCAACTCTTACAGTTGAGCTCGTGTCATCGAGTGGATTTTTTCTAAGTCTGTGCCTTAAACACATTTTTGCTATTTTTTTTATATGAGAAATTTTCACTTTTGATGATCTTTCAAGTGATGCTAATGCACAACTAGCTCTTGTTAGTGTAAGCTCGCCTCTTAACCCATCAGTTTTGAGAAAAATACATAGTTCAGCCATTGTTCTTAGAATTTCATCTGGAATAATAACTTTTGGCAATCTCCTTCTAGCCGATTCAATTTTTTTTCTTATAATTTGATCTTCTTGATGCCAAGCAGCCATAAATGTATTTGGGTCTGAGTCAAAAGCATTTCTTCTTCTTATAACCTCGATTCTCTCATCAAGATCTACTGGAGTTTTTACTTCGACTGAAAATCCAAATCTATCTAGTAACTGCGGCCTCAATTCTCCTTCCTCAGGGTTTCCACTACCAACTAAGACAAAATTTGCAGGGTGTGACAAACTCAAACCCTCCCTTTCAACTATGTTTTCTTTTGAGGCGGCTACATCAATCAATAGATCAACTATGTGATCTTCCAAAAGATTTACTTCATCGATATACAAAAAACCTCTGTTTGCGTCAGCCAACAAGCCCGGATCAAATTTTTTTAAACCTTCAGTGAGCGCACTCTGTAAATCAAGTGAGCCAACAACTCTATCCTCAGTAACGCCTAGCGGTAAATCAACAACTGGAACTGGAATTGATTCGGCTTTTAATAATTTTTTCCTGCTTCTAGGAATTGAATTATATTGAGAAGTACAACTTTCACATAAACCAGCTATCCATTTTGGATCACATTGGTAAGAACAACCTTTGACGGATTTAAGAAGAGGTAAAATGTTGGCCAAAGCCCTAACAGCAGTTGACTTTCCAGTTCCTCTATCACCCAAAACTAATACTCCACCTATAGAAGAGTCAATTGCAACCAAGATAAGTGCCAACGACATTTCATCTTGTCCAACAATTGCAGAAAAGGGAAAGGTTTTATTCATAGCTAAATTTCACTTAATTTTTGACTGTTTAAAGAAAACAAATAAACAGCCGGTGTGACAAAGGCCTGACAAAAATAAACATAAAATTGAAAAAACAAATGACTTTTCATCAAACGAAAAACTAAAAGCTAAAAGAAGAAAAATGCCAGAAAGTATATTCAAAAAAAAAATTTATGTTTTAGGATTTTATCTATAGTCCTAAACAAATAAAATAAAAAAAGTACCTCGAAAAGTGTAAAAAAAATAATTCCATTGACTAATTGCTCCAGATTGATTGTTTCAATTAACATTCGAAGTTACCTCCAGAGTTAGTCAAAACTTTAGAAATTTTTTCTAGACGATTGTTAGGACAATTCTCCTCCAAAAGGCTTTGTTTAAGCTCTAAATTCAAGGATAACAATTCAGCCCATCTATTTGCCACCCAACCACATTCATCTAACCGGAATGGTGGCAGAATTGGCATTTGATCTTGAGGAACACCACTTTTCTGCATTGAGAAAATAATTTTACCTAGAGCATTTGCAATAGATTCTAGGGACTTAGGAATTTCAGCAACCTTATCATCATCAATAAGTTCAATATTACCCGACCACAAACCGTATTTGCCCCTAAAGCAATCAGTCAAACGAAATCTGGTCTGACCAACGCATCTGATTAAAATTAGGGCCGGTTGTAAGGTATTAATTTCCGAAATTTTAGCTATTGTTCCAACTCTCATTAATTCTTCGGAAACTCCAGGTTTTCTAACCTCATCACCTTTACTCAACATTACAACTCCGAATGAACTTTTTTCCTTTATTACTTGTTTAATCATATTTAAATATCTAACCTCAAAGATCCTAAGAGATATTAGACCACCAGGAAATAAACCTGATTCTAGAGGAAATAAAGGAATCAACATTTAACAAGCATATTAACTTAAAACCTAAATATTTTTTCTGTTAAAAGATAATAATTATTTAAAATTTTGTGTTTAACTTTAAAAATTAAGGGCTTTCTTACTGTTATCTATTTAAATTTTTAATGCAGAGTTCTTGGCATTGTAAGGTGAAATTCTGGAATCTCGGTGTCAAATGGCGTTCCATCCTCTGCGACCATCTGATATGTACCTTTCATTGTACCAACAGGAGTGGAGATGATCGCGCTACTCGTATATTCGAAACCTTCTCCAGGTTCGAGAATAGGTTGTTGTCCGACGACACCTTCACCAGTAACTTCTTGTACACCACCATTTGCATCTTTTATTTCCCAGTGTCTACTGACCAAACGAATCGTATGTTCGCCAGTGTTGAGAATTCTAATTGTATAAGCAAATACGTATTGATCTGATTCGGGTGAAGAATGATTTTCTAAGTAAGAAGGTTCAGCCTCAACTTCACACAAGTAATTTGAAGATTTGAAAATATCTAAAGTCATACCTTCATTATAACCATAATTTTTTATCCTATCCTCAGTGGACTCTCATAACCAGTCAACTCTAAAAAACCTTTACCAAAAAATTTATTATTTAGCTTCAAAATCACTCCCCCTTCCCAATAAAATCCTCCAGTGCTCATTCTTGCATCAACCTCCTGGTCTAATATCAGTGGGTAAACCTCTAATTCATTAAAACCAAAAGTAATTTTCTGGGAAACAGGATACTTAGCAAATGAGTGTGGCGAAGTCCATTCTTTTAATACTAACCATTTTGGACTAATATCTCTTTCAGGAAGTAACTGCACCGAAAAACTTTTATCCCTTTGCACGGCTAAATGAACTTCTCCGTCTTTGTTCAGCATGGAGAAATCATGCCATAGAGTAGATCCGTCACTTTTGCGAATTCTAAAGGCCATCAGACTTCCACCATCAATCAAGTTTATCCCAATCCAATCCCAGCCGACTGCATCTGGGTGTAACAATTCACTGGACCACTCGTGATCCAACCATGATAGTCCACTAACATCAAATTTTTTATCCTTTAGAATTACCACTCCATTTGTCTCCAAATTAGGCCTACTGTAATACCAACTTGTTTGATCTTCTTTAGGACCTTTACGTGATAAGCCATTTTTACCTCGAAGTATTAGGTTCTTGCTATCCAATCTGGGTTTTAGCTTTAGTCGATAGGAGAATTCTTTGCCCTCTGCATTTAAATCATAACTATCAGAAAAAAGGTCTCTGTTAATGAACCAATCTTCAAAGAAAACATTAGTATCTTCTATAGAACATCTAACAAGACCTGGACCTAAGCGACCTGCTTTTTGAGCACTTTCCATACCACCATAGTCTTTAGAAATTAATGTTGCATGAGCAAAAATTAAATGCTCAGGAGAAAATCTACTTTTATTTTCATAGCCCAAGGATGTTTTACTTCTAAAAAAAGTTAGCTGATATGCAATTTGTTTTGAATTTTTCTCTTTTAGCCAACCAGTTACATACCACCACTCTATGCCATAGTCGAGATGTGATCCATGATCCCTCGGAAAAATAAGCTTTTTTCTTGAGCTATCTTTTTTTTCCAATTTGCTTTTTGAATTGATGGTTTGAGAAAAAGATTTTTTAAGTGTTGAATTGTATGCAAGAAAAAACATAGTTATCAAAAAAAATCTTCGTTTAAACAAGAACTCTTCCCTCTTTTTCTAAAGATATTTTTTTAAAAGAAACTCTCACCGCCAAAATTGACGAAGTTACAGCAGCCAATACAACTAAAATACTCATAACCGAAATGCTGATAAAAGGGAAATTGAAATCCATTGTCCAATTAAATGATTGTGGATTTATAAAAAAAACTAAAATTAAACTTATGCAAATTCCAGCGCATAAACCCCATAGAACACCAAAGCAACAAATGATCGTACTCTCAAATGCCGTCTGTAATAGTATTTTAAAATTAGAAACACCTAGATGGGAAAGTACCAAAAATTCTTTTTCTCTGATCTTTGCTTGAACTATGTAAACACAAACTAAAGAAAAAATAGAGATGAATAAAGCTATAAAACCCAATAAGTAAGCTATAAGAAAAGTTCTTTCAAAAATCTTTATTGAAATCTCACGAATTTTAGTTGCGTTAGTAAACTTCACTTGCGATAAAACCTCACCATAACTTTTGATAGAACTAATGATTTCTTCAGAATCAGCACTTCCATCCAGCCAAACAGCAAGGCTACTTACAATATTTTTTTTGGTTAAAACAAAAAAATCAGATGATCTCATCACAACGCTTCCGTGTTGTCGTGAGTAGTCTCTGTAAAAACCTCCAACCATAGCGTAAGTGAATTTGCTGAAAGGAAGTGGTAAATTAAATTTATCTCCAAGCTTAAATTGATACAAGTTTTTCATACTTTCAGACAAATACACAACCGTATTTTGGGTAGATTTTGAGATATGTTTTTTAATCTCTTTAATCTCTAACCTCGGGCCAATTAAAGGTAATTTGTTTTCTCGCTCATTATGCTGAAATTTTCTAATAATCAAATCAATACTTACCTTAGATGAGTTAAGAGAGATAGGAAAAGTTTTAGAAAATTCCACTTTGTCGATACCCTTTGTTTGAATTATTTTTTCTCTAATAAATTCATCTATATCTGAATAACCGGATTCTGTTTTTATATTTCCATATATGTCAGCTATTAATAATTTATCTAACCAAGTTATCATTGAAACTTTAAAACTTGAAACCATAATTACTATTGAGATTGTTAGAGCAAAACTGGCAACCAAAGTTGAAATTATGGGGGCTGTATCATCGCTAGTATTTTTTACTCTATTGAATCCAAGCCATATCCAACTTTTTTTTAATAAAGATTTACTGAAGATTTTATAGACAATACTGAAAATAAAACTACTTAAATTTGGAATAAACCCTACAAATGCGAAAAGTATTAAACAAATGCTAATGTAGCTAAAAATGAAAATATTTTTGTAATCTGGCAGAAATAAAAAAATAACAGCAAGCAAAATAATTATCATAAAGTTAAATAGCGACAAAGTGGGGAAATAGATTTTTTTTCTTTTACTAAATTTAATAATTTGGATTGGAGAAATTTTCGATATCTGGTTTGCAGGAATAATGCTTGCTATAAGCCCAACTAATACTCCAAGCAATAGGAATCCAAATAAAATTAGCCAATCAATTTGCATATTTGAAGCATTTTGAAATATCAGATTTGCTCCTAAATCTCCATTTAAAAAAGAAATTAAAATTTTAGCTATTATTAAACCAGCAAACACTCCAATAAGGCTTCCAACCAAAGATAAAAATGTTCCCATCATTATTACTACCAAAAGAAGTTCATTTTTACTCAATCCAATAGTACGCATGAGAGCAAATTCAGAAATTTGTTGTTGAACAGAGGTAGTCATAACTGAATAAAGCAAGAACATTCCTGTAAATAATGCAACAAGACCAAGAATTGATAAATTTACATAATATGCTCTGGACAAATTGTTGTTTTTCTTTTGCAGATCTGTAACGCCAACTGTCTCTATAAGATGAATATAATTTTTTTCTTTTAGATATCTATCGACTAAAGACTTACTTTTTTCAATACTGAAATCGTTAAGAACCTTAATATCTAATCTACTAATCTTTCCATAAAAGCCAAATTTTTTTTGGAATGCAGCAATATCAATTACAGCTATATCTCTGTCTATTGAAGTTGATAGTCCACCAGCAATATTAAAAAAAATTTCTTTACCTGCATATGAAATTTTTAAATTATCTCCAGTTGAAACATTAAGTTTTTTCTTAATAGTATTTGAAATAAATATTGAATTTTCATCAATGAAAGATAATCTATTACTTTTAATTTTCTCTTTTGGGAAAACAGTAAGCTCGGTGTCATTTTCAGGTATTACTGATAAAGAAGGTGTTGTGTTGATAACTCTGAAAAAATCCATTCCCAACAAATTAACACTCTCATTATTGTTGGCTATCACTGCTAAATTTATTACAGGACTTACCTCAGAGAAACCAAATTGTTTTTTTAATTCAACAAATTCATCAAATATAAGTTCATTAAAAAATCCGGATTTGCCAGTAATTTGAAAACTCGCATTTCCTCTCAATAAATTACTTGAGTGGTTAAATTCAGATATTGCTGACTTATTAACAATATTAATTGAAACAGCGAGTCCAACACCAAGGGAAATGGATAAGATTGCAACAAACCAACGAATTGGTTGTGTTTTAAAGGTTCCCCGAAGAAACCAAAACAAAAGAAGGAAAAACAAAGAAAACTTACTAAAAAACCAATTAATTATTTTTTTCATTAAAAACAATTACTGTTTAATTTCAACTAAACCCAAAGAATCTAATTTGAAGGTTTTAGACATTTTTTTCGAAACTATATCAGAGTGAGTAACTACAAGTAGGGTTGAGTTCATAGTTTTACTTTGGGAAATCAACAAGTCAAGAATTATTTCTGTATTTTTTAAGTCTAGATTACCTGTCGGTTCATCTGCCAAAATTAAACCTGGGTCATGAATCAAAGATCTAGCTATAGCTACCCTTTGCTGCTCTCCTCCTGATAGTTGGTCTGGGAAAGCATTTTTTCTTTTTTCTAGTCCGATAGTTTTAATTATATTATCCACTTTAAGCTTTATTTTCTCGAAATCTGAATCTAACAAAAGACAAGGAAGGGCTATGTTTTGAAAAATATTTAAATGTGGAATTAAGTGAAATGCTTGGAAAACAAAACCAATGTTTTTTCTTCTAAATCTGACCAACTCATTTTCGTCCATATTATCAAAATGATTGCCACCAACAATAACTTTTCCGGATGAAGGTCTATCTATACCAGCAATCAAATTTAAAATAGAGGTTTTACCAGATCCAGAGTCACCTACCAATGCAACTTTGTCACTACTTCTTATATTAAGGTTAATGTTTTTGACAAAAAATTCATTAAAACCAAAACCCTTAGAGATATTTTCTAAAATTACTTCCATAAGCCAGTTTAAAAACAAGAAATATTTAAATTATAAGTCAGCAGGCCATGTTGCACTTACCCGCAGATACCTCCTCGGGATCTACTTCATTTAATTTTCTATTAATTTCTGATAATTCTCTGGTTTTTTTTGAACCAGTTAATGCTTGTTTGAGTGAGAATAAAATGTTTGCATCATTGGGTGATAATTTACGAGCGTACCTTAACACCTTTATAGCTTCCTCTTTTCTATCATGATGAAGAAGAGCTCTACCATGAGCTAGCAAGGCATCAAAACTATCTGGTTCTGTATTTATCCAATAAGTTGAAAGTTTAATAGCATCATCCCAGTTGCCATCAGAAACTAATCTATCAAATCTTAAAAAAGTTGGCTGATTATTTAGAGGCATTTCCCAAAATGTTAGACCATTTATGGGTACAATTTTAGAACTAGTCTGTGATCGAAGATCCTCAATCCAGTCACTTGGAAGTGCATAGTAGCCACCAGAATGGCCTGCAGAAAAAAAAGTAGTTATTCCAATAAGTCTTCCTTTACCATCAAATAAACCTCCTCCGCTTCCACCAGAGGAAAACCCGGCCGTTGTTTTAACAACATAACTATTTTCCATTGGGTGCAAGCCACTAATTCTACCCTCTGTGAAAAATGCATCAGCTCCTCCAGGGTAGCCATAAAAGTAAGCCATATCACCAACCTTTATTTCTGATGGCTTTATTAATGTTGCACCGGGTAAAGTCAAAGTAGGAGCCTCCAGAAGACAAAGATCTCTGTAGATATTAATCTTAATTCCAGAAACATTAAATCTTAGCGCTCCCTTCATGACGTAAAGCTTTTTGCTATTCCTAACAACATGACAATTAGTAAGAACCTCACCTGGAGCAATTATCACACCAGAACCGGAATACAGTCTATCCTCTGTAGGACCTAAAACTTTTAAAACACTCATGGAAAGTCCAGCATAAAATTCAGAAGATAATTTAGGGCTGTCCTTCGAATAGGAATTTGGATGAGTCAATATTATTAAAGAAAAGAATAAAATAGAAAAACATGTAGAAATTTTTCTTTGAACATTAAAAGTCATTCGTTAACCCACTCAGCATTTTTAACTCTCCACTCCTGTTTTAAATTAGAGACTTTTGAGCATCCAAGAGCCTCGGGATCATTCGCAGGCTTAAGAATTGAACGACTTCTGTCGCCAGTTTTATTATCCATAAACCACCTCTCCAAAGTTACTTTAATTGTTTTGTTTTTATGGATATTAGATATGTATATCATTACCCCCCCCCTAACAACACATTTAGCATCAAAATCTGTAGAAAATTTAATATAATTATTTACATTTTCATTTGCATAAACCATGCTAAAGAACAAAATTCCATAAGTAGAAACCAATTTAATAAAAAAAGAAATGGATTTATTGTTTAAAAATCTCATATTTAAAATGCCTGTAAGAAGATGCATTAATACGCATAAATTATTTATATACAATATTGATGTAAGATTATTTTCTTAACCACTAGTTCCTTAGTTAACCAACTTAAATTCTAAATGGATTTTTTAAATATGAGAAACTTAGTTGCAAAAAAAAATAGAACCACAAAAAATTATTTAAGATTCTCTCTGATAATTACTCTTATGATAACCTTCAATAACGTCTATCCAGAAGATAGTATTAAAAAATTACCCAATGATACTTATGTCGCTGGAAAACTAGGAATACTGCAATTTATCGTTGTTCCAGTTGAAAAAAGTAAAGATAAAGAATTTTATGAAAATATTATCAGGACCGTATGTCCTGAAAAAAAGTCATGTTTTTTAAATTTTTTTACTAATTCAAAAAACGTTAAATTGGGTTTTCCTTTAAATGAAAAAATCCTTGCGGAACCTACAGTTATGTTTAAAAGATCAGCTAAACATCAAAATACAATTTTAGAGTGGAGTTGTAGGCTTAAAAAATCTGTTGGTACTTGTTTCTGATTTTACGAATCAGAATTAATTTTGATATCTTTTCTAAAAACTGCATTTGTAGAATCTAACACTTCCGCACTTAAAACTTCTTCTTTTGTATTAGGAACAAAATAAAATCTTATGTTTGGATTTTCACTGATGGCAAAATCTAAATCAGCAGTTAACAAAGTTTTTTTTCCCTGCTTTACTACAATTTTACGAACAAACAGTGGAGGAACATATAATCTGGTAATTTGATCCATCTGCATGCCAGAGAAGTTTGGATGTGACACCATAACCTGAGCTAACGTTGGTTCGCCCAACTTAGAATTTGTTTCAACCCTAAATCTCATCTTACCCAATCTGGCTAAAGCAGCTTCCTGATCCTTTCCAGCGGGAGCAGAGCAACCTCCTGAGGCTCTTACAAAAGTACTTACCATGTGCAAGGAACCATCATTCAACTCAGCGACAGCCCTAACATAAGTGTATTCTTCGAGTCTTACTCTTGTTTCGATATCAGCCCTTCCTGAATCCGAACTAAGAGTGAATATGGCAGCAACAGGTGTTGGATTATTATCAATAAGTAAATATATTTTTCTTATAAATTTATCCGGCGTTTGATTAATGTTGCTTGTAATTGATATAGGGACGACTGCAGCATCTTCTGCTCGAAACGGTGCGGAAATTGTTAGGATTTCTTCTGCATTATTTTTTACCTTTTTTTCTGCAAAAAGAGATTTCTTTAAAGAAGACCATTTTTTTGTGAATGGTGAGGGGTTCACAATCTCCCCAGCTGCGAAAGAATTCCCCGACAAAAAAGAAAAAGCCAATACTAATGACACAAGACACATTAAATGTCTGCAGAATAAGTAAACGCAAGCTTCTTCTTTGCTATTGAGAAACAATTTAATCCTCCCATTCCAGCTCAGCGTAAGCAGCAGTAGCATTACGCCTGTTGAATAAGTCCGATAACAACCAGGTGCCATTGATATCAGCTGCTATATTTTTTACAGCTTTACCAATTGGTACTTTATTTCTTATTGCTATACGTGTCAATTTTTTTAATCTTGTCAAATATTTTTCCTGCTTTTTTAATTTTTTTGACCCAATCCCTTGAACTTCACCATGACCCGGTACTATGAATTTGACATTGCTTCCATTTGACCCAGAATGGGATTTTCTTGTAATTTCTTTAGTTACTTTGATCCAATTGATTAAGTTTCCGTCTAATACTGGAATATGATCAACAAAAAGTAAATCACCAGACCAAAAAACCTTTCCATTTTCATCATAAACAGTGAGGTCGTTATCTGTATGTGAAGTTTTCCATGCTTTTAAAAAGAGAGTTCTACCTCCCAGATTTAATTCAAATGTATTATTAATTTCTTTTGAAGTCTGAACTGGCTTTATTGTATCTTTCTCTCCCATCAATTCTTCAAGTCTTTTATTAAAAACTCCTGACCTAGAAGCCAGAGCACGTTGAAATTTTTTATGAGTGATAAATTCCGGTTTTGGATTCAAATTTGCAAATACAGAATTTCCACCTATATGATCTGGGTGAGCATGGGTATTTACTATGAAACAAATTGGAGTGTCTGTCACTTCTCTAATGGAACTTAGTAAAACTCTTCCAGTTGTTGAACTCCCTCCTGTATCCACTACGGCTACGCAGTCTTTGCCTACAACAAATCCAAAATTGGAGACATTACCGGAATTTGTTTTAGAAAAATCTTCTACTTTACCGGTGAAAACATATGTTCCCTTTGAAATTTCATTCATATCGAAACCAGATTTTTTGTTCTCGTACTCTTTAAAAACTGTGTTGTTAATATTTGCATCATATTTATCAAACAAGCTTTCTTTAGCACATAGCTGCTCACCTCCGAAATCTTTTAATTCAAGCTCTCTCCATGCATGTTGAATGTTCAATCCATGCCTTTGTGAATAACCTTTAAGGTGATCGTACTCTGTTAGGTTAAGTCTTTGATCTGCATCAGACCCATTACCACCCGAGTTAAAATCTAATTCAACAACTTTTAAAAGAGTAGACAAATAATTTTTTGTTAATAAAATATCTTTGCTATCAAAGGCATTTAAACTTCCAATAGCTCCAGAGCCAATTACATATTTTGGTTTTAAATTACTTAGCACTTTTAATGCTCTGACCCACTCAGTAGTATTTGCATGTAACAAACTTGGTATATTTCTCGTATGCACCATTCTACCAGCGTAAAGAACACTGGCCTTTTCATTCCATAAGACAGTATCACCACTATTTTTCGCACAATCAAATGTGTAAGTAATCCAATCTGATAACTGAGGGTGCAAAACTTGTCGATTGTCGACATAATATGATGGATGAATAATTTTCTCTTTTAAAAGTCCTTTTTCTGGAATAGCGGATAATAAATCTCGACGACACTTTTCACATTTTGCTTTCATTACATCCGCAGTAGTTTTGGAGGAAATAAACAAAGGCGAAAGATTAGCAAAAAAAGCGTTGCCAAGTACATTTTCAGGTTTACCTGTGGAATTGAATATCCATTTAACAGGCGGTAGTTTTTTATTATGTTGATTTTCAATTGATCTAATTAATTTTGATGCATATCTTGGATGTGGTCCTGGATCTATTATGAATGTTCCACTTTGTCGAATTTCTACCAAACTGTGAATTGCAGTTTCAATGCCCAAAGGCAATAAGTGACCATTTGTCTCTGATACACGGTAAATTACAGATTCGTTCGATTCAAAAATCTTAACGGCTTTAAATTTAAGAGGGATCAGTTTACTCTGATCTTCAAGTTCCGACCCTTGGATAGGTAGACTCATGAAAAAGAATAGAACTACACTTAAAAAAAAATGATGATTTACTAAAAATATTTTTGACTTGTGAATACTCAAAAAAATAATTGAAAAAGTTAATATTGGAGCTTTCATAAAAATTGAAATTAATTTGGTGGGCCGTGCAGGACTCGAACCTGCGACCAAGGGATTATGAGTCCCCTGCTCTAACCAACTGAGCTAACGGCCCGAACAAAATTTTACAAACTATCCAAAAAACTTTTTAGTTTGTCACTTCTGCTAGGGTGGCGAAGCTTTCTAAGTGCTTTAGCCTCAATTTGTCTTATCCTCTCTCTGGTTACATCAAACTGTTTCCCAACCTCTTCTAAAGTATGGTCGGTAGCCATCTCAACTCCAAATCTCATTCTTAATACTTTTGCCTCTCTTGGTGTCAATGAATCTAGCACCTCTTTGACGACATCCCTCATAGAATCTTGTAAGGCTATTTCCATTGGCAAAAGTGTATTTAGATCTTCGATAAAATCTCCTAGATGTGAATCATCGTCATCACCTATTGGAGTTTCCATTGATATAGGTTCTTTAGCTATCTTCATAATTTTACGAACCTTATCTTCAGCCATTTCCATTTTCTCAGCTAAAATTTGTGGGTCCGGTTCCTTACCAGTTTCCTGTAAAAGTTGCCTTGAAATTCTGTTCATTTTATTTATTGTTTCGATCATATGGACAGGAATTCTGATAGTTCTTGCTTGATCAGCAATTGATCTAGTAATGGCCTGTCGAATCCACCAGGTAGCATACGTAGAAAACTTATAGCCTCTGCGATATTCAAATTTATCGACTGCTTTCATTAATCCTATGTTGCCCTCTTGAATTAAATCTAAGAACTGTAGTCCTCTGTTTGTATATTTTTTTGCTATTGATATAACCAGTCTGAGATTAGCTTCAGTCATTTCTTTTTTTGCATCTCGTGCCTTTCTTTCACCTTTGGTCATTGACTTATTTACATCCCTTAAGTCACTAAGTGGCAAAACCACCCTTGCTTGAATGTCCAATAAAGTTTGTTGGAGTTCTTGTAAAGCAGGTAAATTTCTTTTAAGGAGGCTATTATTTTCCCCCATTACTTCAGCCTTGTTTTCAAAAAAACTTAAATTAGTTTCATTTCCAATCCACTCTTTAACTAGCCAAGAGTGAGATAATCCAATCCTTTCAACAACAATGTGTCTGATTTTTCTTTCAACCAATCTAACTTCTTCTACTTCATCTCTTAATGTATCTGCAAGTCTTTCTACAATTTTTGCAGTAAATCTAATGCTCATTAATTCCTGCCTAATTGTCTCTTGAGCTTTTACATAACTACTAGATTTGTAGCCTTCAGTCTCAAATGCATGCCTCATTTTTCCAAATTGCAACTCGATTTGGTCCATTTTTTCAAGTACAACATTTTTTCGTTCCAGAAATTTTGCCACATTAGCCGAAGCCTCACTATCACCGTCATCCTCGTCTTCCTCAATGGCTGCAATCTCGGCCTCTTGAGATACCAAAAGATCTTCTTCTGGAGCATCAGGGTCAACTATACCGTCAACTACTTCTTCAATTCGCAGGACCTCAGAACTAATTTTTTTTCCATATTCTATGATTTCATTAATCGTGATTGGACATGAGGCAATTGCGTAAATCATGTCACGTAAACCAGCTTCAATTCTCTTAGCAATCTCAATTTCACCTTCTCTTGTCAAGAGCTCCACAGAACCCATCTCTCGCATGTACATTCTCACAGGATCTGTGGTCCTACCAAACTCAGAATCAACCACAGTAGATAAAGCGGCTTCAGCCTCTTCCTCGGCATCATCAGTATCACGCGCTGGTGAACCAGATAATAGGAGGGTTTCACTATCAGGAGCATGCTCATAAACTGCAATATTCCATTCATTAAAAGTTATAACTATTGACTCCATTTGATCGCTATCTATTTGAACATCAGGAAGATGATCATTAATTTCTACGTGAGTTAAATACCCTCTTTCCTTGCCCAGCAAAATAAGAGTTTTAAGTCGCAGTTTTCTCGCTTCAAGTTCTTCTACTGATAGAGGACCAGCTGGCATGAACTCAAGTAATTTTCGGTCTCTTGACCTTCTTCCGGCTCTTTTTCTTGGTCTTCCAACTTTTCCTGGAACCCGAGTTGGCTTTAATTCATCAGAGTTACTTCCATCATTTAATAGGCCTTCAGCTTTCCTGGCTGCTATCATTTCAGCTTTAGTTCTCCTGCCTCTTCGTTTCTTTTTTGGAATTTCAACATTTAAAGATGTTTCATTTTGGGCAGTTTGAGTAGCTTTCTCAGCTAAAGTAGAGTTGGTTTCTTGTTGTACATTTTTCGATTTTGGCTTTCTTGGTCTGCCTGGTGTTCTTTTCTCAATGACTGAATTGGCATAAGCTCGAATTGTAGCCGAACCCTTTCTTTTTTCTTTTGGTGACGAAGGCAATTTTATCCCCTTGAATATGAATATAAAGAAACGATATACAATACCAGAATTAACGCTCCTTGTTAAAGTTTATTGCAGATATTCTCTCTCTCAGCTTGACCAATTCATCAAATGAATCTCCGGATCTTATAATTTTTGATGTTTTATTCTCTAAATGTTCAATAAGCGCTCTTTTTAGGATGAATTTTAAATCTTCTTTGGCAGAATTAACGTCGTAATTGGGAAGAAAATCAATTGCCGAACTTTCCGCAGATGCTTTTGTGAACAATGCATTCAAATCAGAATTTATAATATTTGAGGATGAGAGCATTTTCCTAATTATATTAATGTTTTTATTTTTACTGTATTTAAGGTTACAGTTGTCTAATATAAAGATTATCGCATCTTTTTGTGAATCCGAAAATATCTCTGATTTAGAAGTTTTCAATTCACTGCACAATTCATCTAACTCATTAATTAATTGTGGAAATCTGATGAAAAGCCCGATTGCTCTCGGTACTAGATTTAATGACTTATCAATTTTGAAATCAACTTTGTTTTCCTTCCTGTAATTAAGCAGGTTACTTGGGACTTCATTTTTATTGATTGTTAGTTCCGAATTGAAGAAATCAAACCTTTTTGTGGCCTCCAAAATAATTTGATTTTTCAAGAGCCCTTCTGCAAGTTGAGAAAAAAAATCCAGCAAATTTTTAATAATCCTAGTCCTGCCCTCAGCTAGAGACTGATTTTCACCCTCACACGAAATATTGAGAATAAATTCTGACAAAGGAGTTGCATTATGGATAAGGTTTTCAAATGCCTTTGTTCCATTAGCTCTGATATAACTATCAGGATCATAACCTTGTGGAAAAAAAACGAATCCTATATCTACACTGCCAGTCTTTAACTCCGGTAGAACTATGGATAACGCTCTCTTCGCTGCATTTTTGCCAGGGCTATCTCCATCAAACATAAATATAATCTTTTCTGAAATACGATGAAGTAATTTGAATTGTTTATTAGTGAAAGATGTTCCAAGGGAAGCAACAACATTTTGAATACCAAACTCAAACAAACCCACAACATCCATATACCCCTCAACTACAAAAACTTTTCGTGTTTTAAGGATCTGGTTTTTTGCTTCAAAAAGTCCATAAAGCTCGTTTCCTTTTGAAAAAACTATTGTTTCAGGTGAGTTTATGTATTTGGGTAATTCATTTTTAAAAGACCTAGCTCCAAAACCAACAATTTCACCTGAAATATTGATGATAGGAAACATCAATCTGTCTCTAAATCGATCATAATTTTCAGTTTCTAATTTATTTGACTTTATAACTAAACCTGAATCAAAAAGTTTTTGATCGCCATATTTTTTGAATGAGTTTCTCAGGTTTCTCCAACCTTTTGACGATACCCCTAGGTGAAATCTTAATGCCGTCTCACCACTAATTCCTCTTCCTTTTAAATAAGAAATAGCTTTCGAATTTGTTTTCAAATTTTTTTGGTATAAGCGAGCTGCATCCAACAAAATATTTTTAAGTTCTTTTTTTGTTCTATTGTCTTTTTCAATTTCTTTCGAATTTGTTTCCGAGTAATTAGGAATTGTCATACCATGTTGCTTAGCTAAATCTTCTAAAACTTGAATGAAGCTTAAGCCACAATACTGCATAAGAAAATTTACAGCATCGCCGGATTCTCCGCATCCAAAACAATGGTAAAACTGTTTTGACGGACTTACGCTAAAAGATGGAGTTTTCTCATTGTGAAATGGACATAGTGCTGAAAAGTTAATTCCTTTTTTTTTGAGTTCAATGTGAGACCCAATTACTGAGACAATATCAGTTCTGCTTAGCAAATCATCCAAAAAATCTCTTGGTATCATAAAGATTTTAAATATAAAGTACTAGCATCTTAAAGACTGGTAAGACAGAGATGAAACTAGTTTGTTAATATTTTCTTGAAGGAATCATTTGACTTCTAATACGTTTGTGGTGACGTTTAACAGCAGCTGCTTTTTTTCTCTTTCTTTCAGCCGTTGGTTTTTCATAGAATTCTCGAGCTCTTAATTCAGTCAGCAGACCGATTTTTTCGATAGTCCTCTTAAATCTTCTCATTGCAGATTCGAAGGGCTCATTTTCTTTTAATCTAACTATAGGCATCTAGGAATAATATAAAATTTAATAACCAACTATTATTGCCTAGAGAATCAAATATAGCAAGAAAACAAAAAATTATGAAAAAAAAACAAATTAAAATTTTAGGAATCGAGACAAGTTGTGATGATACCGGGATTGCGCTTGTTTCCGCAATTTATGATCCTTCTGGAAAAGAAAAAACCAAAGCCGCTGTTCTCGCAGAATGCTTGTCATCTCAAGTAAAAATTCACTCACAATATGGAGGAGTAGTTCCTGAATTAGCGTCCCGTGAGCACCTTAAATCATTACTGCCACTTACTCAACAAGTTTTTAGTAAAGCTAATGTATTACCAAGTGATATTGATGGAATAGCTGTCACAACTGGCCCAGGACTATCAGGATCTCTTCTTACGGGAACAAGCTTTGCATGTGGTTTATCCGAAGCACTTCAATGCCCAATAATTCCCATTAATCACCTTGAAGGCCATGTTCTGTCAGTATTGCTCGAGTGTAATTCGTCAACCCATAGGGAATGTGATTTTCCTTTCTTAGCTTTGCTTATTTCAGGTGGACATACACAGTTAGTAGAAGTCAAAAGTATAGGGAAATATAAGCTTTTGGGTCAAACAATTGATGATGCAGTTGGCGAAGCGTTTGATAAAACTGCACAATTACTCGATCTAGGTTATCCCGGAGGGCCAGAAATTTCAAAACTTGCAATTGGAGGTGATAAGAAAAAATTTAATTTTCCAAAACCATTATGCAATAAAAATAATCTTAATTTTAGCTTCTCTGGTTTAAAAACTGCAGTTTTAACTGAAATTAAAAAGAACGATATTGGGGCGTCGAATGTAAAAAAAGATTTAGCTGCAAGTCTTGAATACACAATTTCCGAGATATTACAGATTAAATGCAGAATGGCATTGGAAGAAACCGGCCTAAAAAGGGTCGCTCTGTCGGGTGGAGTTGCTTCCAATAAAGTAATAAGAACAAAATTCTTTGAACTTTCAGATCAAATGAATATTCAAGTTTTTTTTCCAACACAAAGATTATGCACAGATAATGGGATAATGATTGCTTGGGCAGGAATTCAAAAATTTATTTCTGGGTTTCAAGCCTCCGAGCCTGAAAATATTGAGATATATCCAAGATGGCCTCTTTCAAAGATCTAAATTTAAAGCTTCAACATATCCTGAATATTTCCAATATGCCGCAAGAATAATAGTAATGATATTAACCAAATACTTAAAATTAAAATTTCATAGTTACTATGCCAAGTCAAAGGGATAAAAATTGTTGCAAATAATAGTGAAGAGAAAGATGCAAAAAGTGCAGCATAAGCCGAAATCTTAGATAAAGAAAAAGCAAATATCCATGTGCAAAAAACAGTTAACCCCAAAAAACCATCAACACCAAATAGGATTCCCCCACCTGTTGCAACTCCTTTTCCACCCCTAAATCTAAAAAAAATAGGAAACAAATGTCCTAAGAATACACTTATTGAAGCTCCCGATATCAATATGATTTCTTCAAAATTTGGTTCATCCGAAACGTATAAATTTCGAATAACAAACACCACTAAAAATCCCTTCATAGCGTCACCAAAAAGGGTCAAAAAGGCTGCAACCTTATCCCCAGATCTTAAAACATTTGTAGCACCTGGATTATTCGATCCATATCCTCTGGGATCTTTTAATCCTCTTAATTTACTTATTAATATAGCAAATGAAATAGACCCTAATAGGTAAGAAAAAATTAAAATTCCAACATTGAGTAAATACAAGTCTGAATAGGGAAAAGTTTCAATCATTCACGACCTCGGGTGATGTTGTTCATGAATCGCTTTCAAACGATCTTGTGCAACATGAGTGTATATTTGCGTTGTAGATATATCAGAGTGACCAAGTAACAATTGAACTACTCTCAGATCGGCTCCATTATTTAGCAAATGCGTTGCAAATGCGTGACGCAAACTATGAGGGGAAAAATCTTCTGATAATTTTGCATTGCGGACACATATTCTGAACATTTTCCATACAGCTTGTCTTGTTAATTGATTGCCTCTTTCTGTTATAAATAAAAAACTCGATGTTTTATTCCTCAACAATTTGGGTCTACTCTCGTCCAAATATTTTTTTATCCAACTTGCGGCAACTTCTCCAAAAGGGATTAATCGTTCCTTATTTCCTTTTCCAAGAACTCGCACAACACCCTCAATCAAGGAACAAGAGACATGAGTCATTGAGACTAATTCAGAAACTCTTAATCCCGTAGCATACATCATTTCCAAAATTGCCCTGTTTCTTAATCCAGTTATCGTTGTAATATCTGGAGCTTCCAGTAATCTAATTATTTGTTTTTCTAAAAGAACAATTGGTAATTTTTGCATGTTATTGAGTGATTTTAATTTTTTACAAGGATCATCGATTATTTCCCCCTCTCTAATCAACCAAGCGTAAAACCTTTTGAAAGAGGATAATCGTCTATTCGATGTTGCGATACTGATCTCGGGAAAAACCTCAGAAAAATATCTACTTATAATTTCTTCATCTACTCTTGTGATATTTACTCGAATTTTTTTTTTCTTAAGCCAATTTTGAAAACTAGCTATGTCTCTTTTATAAGATTTGATGGTATTCAAACTTAAACCATCCTCCAACCATAGAACTTCACAAAATTTATCTAAGTATAAATTTAGAATTTTTTCTATATCCTCTTTTTCTTCTGTACTCTGTGTCATTGACATTGCTTCAAAGCCCAAACAAGATGTGACTTAAGTATTGGTTTATCCTCATTT
>MDTB01134665.1_pt1 | contig 29260 bp, 22 predicted proteins | sample 811161 | NCBI WGS metagenome assembly MDTB01 (sample SAMN05326650, study PRJNA326480) | marine metagenome | isolation source: seawater | place: Mediterranean Sea | collected 2009
AAACAAAGAGTCATTCGAACATTTATTGTTGATGCCACAGAAAAACAATTCTTTGGTATAGATTTTTTTAAAAACAGTACAAGTTTGACAGATCTTGATGTGTCTGTGAAAGTAAATGGTGAACGTAAAACTCTTGACACAGATTACACGTTAGTAAATGGAACCACAAATAAATTTGTAAAATTTGTTAATGATCTAAATGTCAATGATCAAGTTCGTATAGCAGGATACTCTTCTGCTACTAAAGTTGATTCAAAAGGAAGATATGAGATTCCTAACAACTTATCTACAAACAGCACAAACTCCGAACTAGGCACTTTTTCGTTTGGTGAAATACTAAACCATGTACAGGATATCTTAGACAAAAATCAAGACGTGACAGGTGCGGTTCCTGGCAACTGCAATCTACGTGACAAACCTGATGCAAGACTTAAAGGTGGCACAATACAGCAACACCAAGGATCATTGTTACCTGCTTTGTTTGGCTTGATTGACCAAGAGTCAAATGTGATTAGTGCAATAGACTTTTGCAATAAAGAATATGAAAAGTTTTATAATGGATTTTTAACGCTGGGAATAAAGACTGCATATGAAGGATCACCCGCAGATAGAGTAGACGAAATACTGCTGGCTCTAAACCAAGGAAAAAATTCTACAATGCCTTGGTATTACGAAGACATGATAGGGCATGGCGAGAACGTATCTGTAAGGAACTACACAGTGCCTGATCCGTCTGAAACAGAATACGCCCTAGATTCACAGTTCGATGTCTCTACTACAAGTAATAGAGCAATTTATGTTTATGTAAATGATTCACAGTTAGTGTTAGGAAGCGAGTACACTTTTAGCACAACTGACGATAGTGTAAACATTACAAAAACTTTAGCCACAGGCGATAAAATTAAAATCAAAGATTACACAGATACTATCGGAAGTTACATACCGCCAACCCCGACTAAACTAGGTATGTATCCAAAATATACTCCCGAAAGTTTTACTGACACCACTTATATCACGGACACAACAGTAATTAGGAGGCACGACGGATCTATAATCAAAGCCTATGGCGACGAAAGAGATGATATAATTTTAGAATTAGAAAAAAGAATATACAATAATTGTAAAGTAACTTATAATTCCACAAACTTTGATTTTGGGGAAATTATGCCATCTGCTTTCCAGTCTACAGATTACAAATTATCGGATATCAATGACATTATGGGTCCTGACTTTTACACATGGGCGGGAAAGAATAATGTCCAATATATTAACAATAAAACTTTCACAGAAGGATCACCATTCACATACAATTACGGGTCGTCGACAGATACTGTAAACAATGAAAGTCTTCCGGGATACTGGAGAGGTATATACAAATATTTTTATGACACTGATTCTCCACATGTAAGACCGTGGGAGATGTTAGGATATTCAGAAAAGCCAACCACGTGGGAAGACACATACGGACCTGCTCCATACACATCTGGTAACACTGTTTTATGGGATGACGTTGCTTCATTTACTGGTAGGTACGGAAAACCTAACATATCAAATTATCTACCTGTAGATGCATCAGGAAACCTTTTAAATCCTTTCGAATCTAGGTTAATAAAAGATTACAATGTGCCTGGAAGAAAATTTGGTTGGAGGTTTGGTGACCATTCACCAGCGGAAACGGCTTGGCGTAGGTCAAGTGCTTATCCTTTTACTGTGATAAAAACTATGGCAATTACAAGACCTGGAAAATTTTTCAGTACATTTTTTGATAATTCACGTTTGACAACCAACGTTGCAAACAACTTGATAGATAAAGACACCGGCATAAGACAAACTCTTCTCACAGCCAAATATCATTTGCAAACAAGCACCGATAACAAAACTGGAGTGGTCACAAGATTCCAGACTGCAGGATATCAACCGATGGTAGTAAACTATCTCACAAGCAAAAATTTAGATGCACAAACTTTTTATTATGATAAAATGAAAAACTTAACTGTGCAGTTGGCATACAAGTTGGGCGGATTCACTGATAAAAATAATTTAAAAATATTGACAGACAGCATATCTCCTGGAAGCACTGCTGGAAGTAAGTTTGTTCCTGACGAAAACTACAAAATTTTATTCAGGACATCTAATCCTGTTGAATCGTTTTATTATTCTGGTGTACTAATAGAAAAGAATACCGACACAACAGTAGACGATTCTACGCTTACTGGTGGATATAAAATTCTTGGATATTCAACAGTGAAACCATTTTTTAATTTTTATTATCCGATTAAGACAACTACACACAAAGCGGTTAAGGTAGGAAATAGTGCAGTCAAACAATACACTCAGTATACCGAGACTGTTCAAACTATTCCATATGGACATGTCTTTGATACTATACAAGATGTTGCAGACTTTTTATTTGGTTATGGGCATTATCTTTACAAGCAAGGATTCAAGTTTGACAATTATTCTAGGCAATTGAAAGAAGTTTTAAATTGGTCGACTGCTGTAAGTGAATTTTTATTTTGGAATACACAGAATTGGGCACCTGGTTCTGCAATATCTGTATCTCCGGGAGCAGACGGATTCAGACTAGAAACTAATAATTCAATTGTAGGTAAATTGCGTAATCTAGCAGGCGATTATTCTTTACTTGATGCAGGGGGCCGAAAACTTGATATAAGGGAACTGTCAACAAAACGTGTTGGAAAAACTTTTGATCTCACCGTCAAATCTCCTGACACAGGCTTATACAACTGTGCGTTGAACACTGTGCAAAAAGAACACATATTATTGTTTGATAACAAAACAGTATTTTCTGACATTATATATAACATTTCCACAGGATTCAGACAGGCACGTTTAAAACTTGTTGGTTGGAAAACTGGCAATTGGAATGGTGACTACTATGCACCGGGATTCATATTTGATTCTGCTATTGTCACATACTGGCAGGCAAACAGAGATTACGAAATAGGAGATACAATAGAGTATCAAGGCAAGTTTTATGTGTCTAAATTTAATCATACTTCGACAGCGGTTTTCAACAGTGATAACTGGATCTTGAAAATAGACAAACCTGCACCACAACTATTGCCTAATTTTGATTATAAGATAACACAGTTTGAAGATTTCTATGACATGGAGTCAAATAATTTTGACGAGTCGCAACAAAATCTTGCACAGAGATTAATTGGTTATCAAAGCAGAGATTATTTAGAAAATTTATTTGTAAATGATATCTCTCAGTATAAATTTTATCAAGGATACATCAGAGAAAAAGGAACACAAAATGCAATAACAAAATTATTAAAAGCGAAATATGAAGGCCAGGACATTGATCTGGACTTATATCCGGAATGGATGATCAGAACCGGAGATATCGGAAACGTCGACAGTAAGGAAAGCATACAACTTACATTGAATGAATCTGAGATTACAAGAAATCCACAAAGTATAGAATTATTGAACAGTGTAAACGATGACAAAGATTATAGACTATCAGTTGGAATTGCCCAAACCGATCTTTATGACAAACCAACGGAATACACTGCGACTAGCACCTTCCATAGATATGATTATACAAAAGCAAATTTGGACAGAGATCAAATACAAGTTTTTAAAACAGCAGGATATCCACAGGAAAGTCAAGTCCAGCATACTGCATTTAGCATAACTGATCTTTTTAACATAGATGTCAACTTGTTAGATCACAATGATTTGGTTTGGATTGCCAACAAGTCAAATACCGATTGGGACGTGTTAAGATTTACTTTCGGCGGAATTCGTATAGAAAGCATAAAATCTATCAATGATGCAAGTCAACTACAAATTAGATTTACATCATCGCATGGACTGTCAGCAGGCACAAGCACAACACAAGCGGATTACTTCGCCATTAGAAATGCTGAGGAAACTACACTGAACAAAGTTCATCAAGTAAGTTCAATAGTAGACCATGCAACGGTAATTGTGGACTTTGAAGGAAGTCTTGCTTTCCTACCGACACTTGAGGACGAATCAACTGCAAACAGTTTTGGTGATTTTTATAAATTTGTTAGTGTGAGATTACCAACAATGGACAATGTAAATGATAATATCCCTTATTCAGAATACAAAGATAAAATTACGTCTATAGGCAAAGAGGGCGATAAGATATTTGTAGATAATGATTCATCTGGTCTATGGAAAGTTTACGAGAAAGTTGATCCATACACAGAAAATTTACAACTGTCTCCAGATACCACTACTGCCGATCAAGATTTTGGATATCAGATTGTCAGTCGAAACGACGGAAGAGCATTAATTGTAAGTGCTCCTACTGACGGACAAGGAAATGTTCACTTTTTATTTAGATCAGCCTCTGGTAATACATTCAATATTCAGTCTTCAGCGACTATGGACAATAATGACGACAACACCAGTAAATTAGGTTACTCGTTGTCTATGAGTTCAGACGAAAACTTTGTAGTAGCAGGTGCCCCTTTTACAAACTCCATAGGAACAGACGGAAGCACTAGATTTGATGATTCAGGCCTAATTAAAACTTATGTTTGGAATGCATCTGCACAATCTTATTCATTGTTAAGCACTATCACACCGCCTACAGATGCCGCAAGTCAAAACTTTGGTTGGGCACACAAGATTGTTGAGCCAGGAGCGGATTCTGTAAGAAACACACCAACAAAATATATGTTTGTGTCAGCGCCAGGATTTACTCCAACTACGGAAGCATCCGACACCGAGGCAGGAAGAGTATACATGTTCGAATGGGGAATAGGAGTAGATGGGTCAACATATGACTCATGGACTCAGTGTGCGGAAATAGATTCTCCAGATGCAGACATAGGAAAAAGATTTGGACATCGGTTACAGGCCAGTGATGATGGAAACATACTCGCAATAAGTTCTGTATCGGCAGGCACAGCAGGAAAGGTTGAAATATTTGTAAGAACATCTCAGTCAAACGATGACAGTGTACAGCATTCGTTTAATCATGTACAGACACTTACAGGAGTATCTTCAGATGGGTCAACACTGAACACGAAATTTGGAGAATCTTTGACAATGAGCAAAGACGGTACAACTTTGATTATTGGTGCACCTGGGTACGACGATAGTTCTCAGGCAGATGCTGGAGCCATTTACTATTACAAATGGGACGCTGACAATGATTCAACATTATTGTATACTTTACAACAAACGTTGAAAGCACCGGACACACAGGTAAACATGCAATTTGGATCGTCTGTCGATATAAACGATCAAGGCACAAGACTTGTAATTGGTGCAGAAAAATTTTCTAACAGTCGTGAGATGTTGTTTGACTCAGGTGGTACCACATTTGATCTACAAGACACAGCGATTGTTGATTCAAATATTGGTTCAGGCGGAGCATATACGGCAACTTTATACAACACAAAATTTGTAGTTGATGATAGACTTGTAACTACATCTGTATCTAGCAACGATGACTTTGGGAGAGGCGTTTGTATCACAGATAATTCAGTATATGTAGGTGCACCCGATGATGATGGGCATATTGCGTCAGATGGTAGCACTAAGATATCTAATGACGGTACAGTGTCAATATTTGATCTATCAACTAATGATTCATATTCATGGAAACAAATTGCCGTTGAAACTGTTTTGATAGACATCACCAAACTAGGTCACACATTCCAATACAGCAAAGGGTCGAAAGAAATAATTGATTACTATGATCTTTATGATCCTGTCAAAGGAAGAATATTGGGAATTGCTGATAGAGAAATTAATATAAAAACAGCATGGGATCCGGCAAAATATAATGTTGGAGAAAACGCAAACAACAAAATTGCCTGGGCAGAAAATCATCTAGGCGAAGTTTGGTGGGATCTTTCCAAAGTCAAATGGCTATGGTATGAGCAAGGCACTCAGGAATACAAAATAAACCATTGGGGTAAAACTTTTCCAGGGTCTAGCATAGATGTATATGAATGGATAGAGTCTACGCTGTTACCTAGTGAATATGCCAATACAGCATTACAAAATCCACAGATAGGGACGCCATTGTATGCAGATGATAGTCAGTACACAGTAGAACAAAGATACAGCAGTGAGAGAGACATTTTTGTAAATTATTATTACTTCTGGGTAAAAGGAAAAAGTACATTGCCAGCAACTAGTGTAGTGACACGTAAAAATAGTGTGTCATTTATTAGTAATTTGATAGAAAATCCAATTGCTTTTGGCCTAAAATATTTTGCTCCAACGGATACAAACAAATTACTTTTATATAATACTGCAAATTTAAACAAGGATGATATTGTAGCAAACGTAGATGTAAGGACAAATAATTTTGAGGGTGATGCTCACAGCATTTGGAAACTTGTAAGGGAAGGAGACAAAGATTTCCGTCCCGGAACGCAGGTTGAATCTCAATGGTGGAATTCGTTGATTGGTATGAATACAAGTGGCGATAAAGTTCCTGATGTCGACTTACCGGTAAACCAGCGATACGGAAACAAAATGAGACCGAGACAAAGTTGGTATGTGAATAGATTCGATGCTTTGAAAGAAATAATAGACTATTCAAACAGTGTGTTAAAAAAGAACCAACTTGCAGGTACAATCAATTTAGATAATTTAAATTCTGCAGATCCAGAACCTACTTCTGCAAGTTTAGAATGGGACGCTAGTGTTGATACCTACGCAGAGTTAACGTATATAAACACTGCTGACATATCTGGCACAGTCAGGTACCTAGTCAAAGCAGACGAAAATGCAAATGGCTTCTGGGCAATATACACTTGGGATGGTACAGAATGGTCTAGGACTAAATTGCAAACTTACAACACATCTAAATTTTGGAGTTACATAGATTGGTACAAAACAGAAGGTGACATGGCGCATGATGAGGATACCTCAATCGACAAACAGGTTACCTACCAGTACGAACTTGATTCATTAGATATTGCAGTAGGAAAACATGTAAAAGTGACTTCTTCAGACACAGGCGGTTGGAAACTGTTTATGAAGACTGCAACAGGTTACGAAAACGTAGGAACACAAAACGGCACAATTAAAATTTCAACAAAACTTTACGATTACAGTCAGGACGCAACTGGATTTGCTGGTCCTGATACATTTGATGGCAACTTCTTTGACCAGGAACCTAATAACGAGACGAGGCAAATACTTACGGCTTTGAGGGATGACCTGTTTACAGGTGAATTGTCAGTTGAATACAACACTATCTTTTTCACAGGTCTAAGAAAAGTGTTAGCAGAACAACTTTATGTTGACTGGATGTTTAAGACATCATTTGTCAACGCAAGGAACTCAGTAAGACAATTAGATCAAAGGAAGACATACACAGCAGGCACAGACTCTTGGGTTGAAAGTTACATTAATGAAGTCAAGCCTTTCCATACAACTCTGAGAGAGTATAAATTAGGATACACTGGTAATGATACACAGGACGGAATATTCAGTGATTTTGATAATCCACCTTTTTACGATAGCGAAACTTCAAAGATAAAGCCATTAAATGTTGCCACGGACACTGCAAAACTTACAGAGTATCCATGGCAGATGTGGAACGATTATCACAAAAAACACATCAACTCTATAACATTGGCAAATGGTGGATCAGGATACACAAAAATTCCAACAGTATCTATAATTGGTGGTACAGTGAATTCGACTGGACCTTTCCAAATCAAAGCCACAAGTAACAGCGGAGGAACTTCAGGTAGCAACGGTTATTTCTATCCATTGTTTACAAGTGAATCGCAGGCTAAGATATGGGACTCACAGAATGGCGGATCTGGTACGGCGCACACTCATACTTTTGACGGATACGCTGGTACTTTCTATATGCCAACTGGTTCTACTAATCATGCCGTGACTAGTAAGTCAGGCGTATACAAATTATATGAGGCTCCGGACACCACTGCGGCCACTGCCACTGCTAAAATCAGTGACGGCAAAGTGACTGCTATTACTGTAACAGGTATAGGTGCAAATTACACAACAACTCCAACTGTGATTATAAGTGGAGGTGCTGACGATGGATCAAGTCCTTCTGATCAAGCCAAAGCATATGCAAATCTTAACAATGATCTAGTAAGAGACATAAACACAACAATAAAATTTGATAGGATATCAAGCACATCAACTGTGGTTGACTGGGAGGCGTCTACAGGTTATGCTTATGGAGACTTGCTAAGGTACAACAATGCATTATACAAAGTTACAAAAGCATTCACATCAACGACAGACTTTGACGAAAACGAAAATGATGTTTACAAAGTGTTTGGTGATGAAACTGGACTAACGGCGGCTGACAGGACAAGAGGTTTTTATACTCCTGATGCTGGTATGCCAGGCAATGAACTTGCACAAGTAATGCTTGGAGTTGATTATGGTGGCACAATAGTAACTGGTCTGTTGTTTGGACAGTCGCAGGGTTGGGATAGATCACCATGGTATGATTTTGATTGGGACGCTTATGGCACATCTAAAATAAAGGCATTTGTTGCAGATGGATCTACAAGTGCATTTACTATCAGTCCAGCGCCTGACAACACAAAAGTTTACCAGGTTTATGTCACTGAGGATGACAGTTCACGTAGGAAACTGGATGACGTATTCAGGGGTGACGGATCTACAACGACATTTATATTGTCTACTTTACCAAATGAAAATGCATTGGTTGAATTTATTGAATTCGATGATGATGGCGTGTTGACACCAGACGACGATAGAACTTTAGACTCGGTTATCAAAGGCGGCTTGTTTAGTTCTGCTCTTGGTACTGGTCCACAAGACACAATATTGGAAGGAGATGATTTTGTATCACCTGAGACTAGTTACGCTCCCGAAGAAGTTGTACCTGGACAGATGTTTGACACCTGTGATATAAAGGTTTACACATCTCCAGAATCCGGTGTTCCGTTTATTTCGGATAAAAATCACAGAGGCGATGGCACAACAACAACTTTTGCAATTGGAGATTTCCCAGGCACACTTGGATCAGTTACAGTAATTGTAGACAACGCTGTGAAGAAAATTACTACAGATTATACAATCAGCGTTGCAAATAAAACAATTACATTTACAACTGCTCCGGCAGTAAATGCTGTAATCTCAACAAAAACATTTGCAATATCAGGAGAGAACTACAGAGTGTTAGATCAATACACAGGGGACGGATCAACAGTCGCGTTCCTTACTTCCACAAGAGGTGAATTCAATGTTGATTCAACTGCATCAGAGATCTATGTTACAATAGATGGAGTGCCTACTACTGCTTTTACTACAACAACTACGGCAAATACAATTACTGTAACGTTCAGTGATGCGCCAGAGGCAAATTCACTAGTACAGATAGCAGGATTTAATAAATCCGCAACCTCAACTAGATCTTATGCAAGTATAAGAACAAACACAGTGACTTTTGATGGATCCACTGCTAGATACACTTTGACATATCCACCAGGTGCAATAGGACCACTATCTGCACTTACACTCATAGAGGTAAATGGCAAGGTTTTGAGAGGCCCGGATCACTCATACTTCATCGGAGACGGAAGCACATACAGTTACAATGCCACATCAGGTCTGGGAGAAGACTCAACAATTGATCCACAAAAAACTATATCAAGTGTCGATCAAATTAGACTTCACGTAAATGGAGTAGAACAAATTCAAGGAACAGATTATTCTGTAGACCTATCCAGTCAGACTGTCAATACCAATACTGCTTTAACTGGCACTGACGTTGTATGTATTACAACAATAGTAGATAACCAATATTACAACGAAGGCAACGACATCATTCTTGACTTGGCACAATTGACAGCAGATGGACAAACATTAACAGCAAATGATGTACTAAATGTAACAACTTTCAATAATGCATTAGGAACAAAAATCAGAAGAGAAGTTTTAGAAGGAAAGGCCTCCGGAGTGTTCAATCTAAGATTTGACGTGTTGAACTCTGATTATATTTTTGTGTGGTTGAATGGTGAGCAGTTAATACAGAATGCAGACTACACAACATCAGCAAACATAGTCACAGTCAAAGGAAAAACAATAAGTTCATCAGACAGACTTGATGTCATGTATTTTGCTTTAGATTCGGCTGTTGGCGCTACAGGATTTAGAATCTTCAAAGACATGCTGAACAGAAGTCATTACAAAAGAATTTCAAAAACAGCAACAACATCTCTAGTAGACGATGTCACAATAGGCTCTGCTACTTTACAGGTCAAAGACGGCTCTGTTTTACCAGAACCAAGCATAGCCAATAACGCACCTGGAGTCATATTTGTTGACAAAGAAAGAATAGAATATTTTACAAAATCAGGAAACACGTTAGGACAACTTAGACGTGGAACTCTTGGAACAGGAATTAAGGACCATAGCGATGGCGCAGAAGTAGTCGACGCCAGCGGAACACAAACTATACCTTATGCAGATACAGTGTCAACAGATACCTTTACAGGTGATGGTAGCACAGTTGTATTTGCGATTACAAACGCTCCGACCTATGCTAGTGAGTTAGACATATTCATTGGTGGCCAACGATTGTTACCCACTAGCGAGGACGGATCTACAATCAATTATGATTGTGACGGTAGCACTGCGGCAGTTACATTTACTACCGCGCCTGCTTCTGGATATCAAATTAAAATACTACACAAGAGAGGACAGGTATGGTACACAGCGGCTGATGGTAATCCTGCAAATGGTAAAGGATTACAAGCATCTACTACTGCACAGGCTAAATTCATAGCGGACGAGCCGACAAATGCACCTGAATAAATACACTAGGATGACACAAGAAAATAATAATACAGAAACACAAGAAGACAACAAAAAGCCTAACGATCAGAGTGGTGTTATGATGACAGGTCATATCAAGATATTTGATCCTGAAACGGGCGAAGTAATGGTGGACAAAAGAAACGCTATCCACTACGAAAATATGTCTCAGGCGTTGGCAAACTCGTTAGCAAATAAAACCACTGGCTTTGTCCATGAGATGGCATTTGGTAATGGAGGAACAACTGTGGATCCTACCGGTATTATAAGTTATCTTACGCCAAATTCTACAGGAACTAATAGTACATTATACAATCAAACTTATTATAAAGTAATAGATGATAACTCGTCTACTAACAAAGATACAACAAGAAACAAAATGGAAGTAAGGCACACAGCAGGAAACAAGTATACTGACATTGTTTGCACTTGTACTTTAGATTATGGTGAACCAACAGGACAATCGGCGTTTGACAACACAACAAATTTTAATGGTGACTATGTTTTCGATGAACTAGGTTTAAAAAGTTGGGAGGGTACAGAAAACGGCTCAACTAACAAATTGCTTACTCACGTAATATTCCACCCAGTTCAAAAATCATTGAACAGATTGATACAGATTGATTACACATTAAGAATACAAAGTTTAACAACGTTTACTGAAACAAGTTCTACTGCTATTTCAACAAGTAACACAGTAAGTGGTACAACTTCAGGAAGTAACACAGGATACTAAGAATGGCATACACGGTCAATAAAACAAATAGTTCAGCCACACCAAATGCATACACGGTCCAGGACGGTGTAGTAAACACAGAAACAGATCTTAGTTTTATAGGAAAAGGCTATTCAGGATACGGCGAATTAATTGCTGAAAATTTTCTACAGTTACTTGAAAATTTTTCTAACAGCAGTGCTCCTGCTAAACCTATCACAGGACAACTATGGTGGGACTCAGCAAATAACAAATTAAAAGTTTGGACAGGAAACGCATTTGCAACCACAGGAACTTCACCTTATCAGTCTACTGCTCCAACTAATCTATTTGCAGGTGACACATGGATCGATTCAGATACAGGACAGTTTTATTTTTACAATGGCTCACAAAGTATTTTGGTTGGTCCTCCCGGCTCGACTGGTACGCAATCCGGTTTTGTTTATCAAACAATACTTGATTCAGAAGACAATTCACGTAATGTAACGTTTGCATACAACGACGACGCACTTGTTTATATCGTAAGTGATGAAGAGTTTACGCCTAAGGTATCTATAAGTGGATTTGCAACCATCAAAAAGGGTTTAACTTTATCCACGGCAATTACTGGAAACAAATTTCAAGGAACAGCAACAGATTCTGATGCATTAGATGGCAATTCAGCATCTTCATTTTTACGTAGTAATGCAAATGACACAACTTCCGGCACATTGGGTATTGTAAACGATGCAGGTTTAACAGTTGGTGCTGATAACGACTTATCATTTACAGTTGACACTTCGGGTGCCATCATATCAAACACAATTACAAACACAGATATTACATTTAAAATAAATGATGCAGGAACTACAACCACAGTGATGACCATAGATGGGTCAGAGTCGCGAGTAGGTATAGGAACAGTATCACCAAGCACTAAACTTGAGGTTAATGGTACAGTAAAAGCAACCCAGTTCGAGGGTATTATTGCTGGATCCGGTGCTTCGTCATTTTCAAGTTTGACACTTACACAAAACGGAACACTTGTTTTTGAAGGAGCAACAGACGACGACTTTGAAACTACATTGACTGTCGTTGACCCAACAGCAGACAGAACAATTACATTGCCTAATATTACAGGAACGGTGATCACGACAGGTGATTCTGGCACAGTAACAAAAGACATGTTGGCATCCGTTGTCACACTACAAATATTAAATTCCTCAGGATCAGTTCTAAAGACGATACACGGCGCAGGAGCATAGGCCATGACCGCAAGGACACCTCTATACTGGAACGGAACCCAGATGCAAGAGATGAAGTCAAGCCAATTGACTGAAATTTATAATTTAGCAATTTATTATTACAGTCAAAATCCCACAGTGACTTTGGCAGTTTCTAGTTCAGGCGGAAACCTAACATCAATAAATGACACCAGATTGCAGGCAGGTGCGGCATCAACAAACTCAAGTTCATTCCCGTCAGAATCAACAACCGCTGAGCCAAGCACAGTGACAGTGGCATATCAAAGGATTACGCAAACAACAAGTTCTGTTACGCCAACATCAGATACGGGAACAACTTATCCTGTGTATTACAATTCTTCAGGACAGATTCAAGCGATGAATCTAACTGATTTTCTTGACACATTTGTTATTCCAGCCATAAACTTAATGGCAACTGGCGATATCACTGTCCAACAGAGTGGAACATATCATATTTCAACATCAACTTCTGTATCTGGATCAACGTTAGTATCCACAACACCTGTTTTTACTGACACAAGGGCAGACACATCTGCCTACACTGCGGGTGGAATAACAGAAACACTTGATCAACCAACCACGATCACTAACTATTACCTACATCAAATTGATGGTGCATTGGTCAATCCCTCAGTAGTTCCGACATTTATTGATAGTAATAACAATCTCAAACAGTTTTCTGTGGCAGGTATTGGAGATCTAATGGGAGAACAGGTTAGATATCAAGTTGTGTCGTCTAGTGCTGGATACACTTTACGTTTCAACATAGACGGAAGCGGAAATGCTAGAGGATCATCAATGGTTAATACAATTTTAACAGGTGGCAGTGGTGATTATCAAACACGGGCAGTTGCTAGTGATGATTATCGGGCACAGGAGTTTCCAGATGGCACCGCAAGTACTGCCAACACATACGTATTCAAGATAAACAAAGCATAGGAGATAGACAATGGCAATTTTTTCAGGAAAAATAATAGAAGCGTACTACACCAACGCAGATAATTCGTGTTGTGAGGTGATATACAAGGAAGGGGAGAAAGCAGTTGCATATTATCTGGAACCAGACTTTACTAATAACGATTTCAAAGCATTAGTCGATGAGTATGGGTTGGATCAATTGCAGAAATCAACTGTTGAAAGAGTTAGGAATACAAATAAAAAACTTGCTGAAATTGTTAATGATCAGGTTAAGTCAAGATTGGCGTCAAAGGATGACACATTCACTGCCTTGACAGATTTTTTATTGAAATATGACGAAAAGGTACATAACGAAAAATTATTTGCGGTTAAAATTAAAATATTCGAGGATCCATTGATAAAAGATAGCGTCGACACAGGTGCAAAGAAAAAGATAAGAATGGCCAAAACTCCTATTGAAACTTTATTAGCCTATCAGGAAATGATCAAAAGAGAATCATAATGATTGATGTCTTCACTTGTTTGTGGGGGACCAAGTATAACCGTGATTTTGTTGAAAATATAAAAGACAAAGTTGCAAAACATCTCACTCTACCACATAAATTCCATTGTGTAACTGATAATCCTGTGTCGGATTACGATCTTCCAATTAAACACAGTGTCTTGAAAGGCATGTTTATCAAAATGAGTTTGTTTGAGTACACAGGCAAGTGCTTGTACTTTGATATAGATGCGGAAATAAATGCAAACATAGATTTTTTAGCCGAGGATTTTTCTGGTTTGACTGTTTTAGATTCAACCAAATGGAAGGAAAAACAATCTAGTTTTAAATTTAAATTAAAGAACAACACACTTATAAACACTTCAATCATGCGTTGGAGTGATCAAAGATACATTTTCCAAAAATTTATGGAACGTAGAGATATGTATTTGAGAGTTTACCAAGCAACAGATAGGTTCATATACAACGAAAGATTCGATCATAAATGTTTTAATATGGATAAAATTTCCAGTTGGCAAGAACAAGTAGATTCTAATTCAATAATGTTGTATAATGGAAAGTACAATAATGAATTACAGTCAAGACATAGTTAACATACTTAAAATTTTATCGGTAATTACTAAAAAACATACCGAGCGTCTAATAGACGTGTCTAATTGTTTCTCAGAAAATCAATTGAAATGCAAAACATGGTTGGTCGAAAAAGTCAACAACTATCCATATCACTTTAAAAATAAAACAAAAGAATCTATAGACATAGCAATATTTGGAGGCTGGTACGGACTTACAGCACAATTAATGTTTGATAGGTTCAAAATAAAACCTGTACGTAAAATTTATTCTTATGATTTCGATCCATTTGCAAAAAAATTTGGAAACATGTTTTTTCCGCACATAGAATTTTTTGAAAAAGACATAAAGGATTTAAAAATTGAGGAAAAAAGTTTCAGTATTATAGTAAACACAAGTTGTGAGCATATGGAACAAAAAACAATTAATGATACAATAGACAGTGCACCTCAAGAAACTTTATTTGTTTTACAAAGCAACAATTACATTGAGATTGACCAACATATTAATTGTTCAGCATCTCTTACAGACTTTGCTGACAGATATGATGGGAGATTAAAAAATTTACAAATACATGAACTGGATATGGGAAAGTACACAAGGTTTATGGTGATAGGATCTAAGAAATGAGTAATTTGAAAAAATTGATGTCGTTCAGAGAAAATATAACACATTTCAAACAAGATCAAATTCCTGAAAAAGACACAATCAAAGAAATTATAAAAGACGCACATGATATGGTTCCACACAAAAATAACATGTGGGCGTATTCGATCGATGTCTATGGGCCGGAACATGCTGACGAAAAGAAGAGGGTAGCGATGCAAACGGTTACAGGTTATTCCAAAAATGATTTTCGTGGTGGCGGAAAAGACTTTGACAATGTTGAAAAACTTGAAAACATATACAACAAATGGATTGAGCAAAGAAAATTGCATAAATTTGGTCCAACCTCTACAAGTAGTGGCGGTTATAACGGATTTTCTTTCAATGACCAAGTGACGGCACCATATCTTTTGGTTTACAGGCAGAGACCTGGGTTCCCTACAAAGAAACAAATGGAAAAAGGATACAGGAAAAGACTTATAGGGTACAAAGATAACATGCAATGGTATATCTCAGCATCAATGCATGGGTATGGTCTTAGTTTACTTGCGGCTGAAAAAGGACTACATGCAAGTTTTTGTAAATGTTATTTTCATTCGTTGGCAAACTTCACAAATATACTTGCACCTCTGAAACACGGATTTGATAATATTGCTTTCCTGCTAGGTATAGGGTATAAGGACAAAGGAATGCCATATAAAAAAAATATTAAGAAACCTGACATTGACGAAATTGTTGAATGGAAATAGAATGAAGATATTTGCAGTAAGAATAGGTGAAAGGTACGGTCCAGAGTATGAGTCATATCTGGAAGCAAAGTTACCAGAATATGAATTTGTCTGGATTAGAGAACAAATAAATCCAAAGATATTGATGCAATGGAATAAAATGTTTGCTATGAACACAGGCATCGACGAGCCTGTATGTGTGATAGATATTGACTTGTTGTTAGTAAATGATTACAAAAAGATTTTTGAATATCCAGTTGAAAGAGGAGAATTTGTTGCAATTCCTGGCTGGTGGAGAGATACTGAAAAAGAAGGGTATAGTTTAAACGGAGGATTCTTCAAATATTATCCTACCGACTGCCAATACATCTACGATAAATTTATTAATGATATAGAATACTGGCAAAATTATTATATTAAAAATAAAATTACAAAAGGACCAATCAACGGTGAACAATATTTTGTAGAAGATTTAGTGAAAGAACAATTAAAATTAAAACTTATACCCAATAGTTGGGTGGCCCGGTGGTGTGCGACAAGTGATGTGCTTAATAAATCGTTAAGTTTATGGCAATCCGAAATCAGTGCAAAGTACCAAAAACTTACAGGCAACGATTACATATATTTGGGAGGCGAGTTTCATCCTGATATTAAATTAGTGCATTTTACCCACGCGGCAAATATTCCTCACAAATGGCAGGACTATAAGTATTTTACAAATGAAACCACAGGATAACACATTCCAGATAGTATCTATTCAGACCACTTACAGATGTAACATGGCCTGTGCTAATTGCTATCTAGGAGATATGCTGAATAATCCAAAGTACAAAGATATTGACATTGTTCAATTTGAAGATGCAATCAGCAAACTACCTAGACGATGCGACATAAGATTTATAGGCGCTGAACCAACGTTAGCGGATAATCTTTTTGATATGATAAAAATTGCAAGAAAATACAAGCACCGTCCACAAATATTAACAAACGGCTTAAAATTGGGACAAGAAGATTATGTAGTGAAGTTGAAAAATGCAGGTTTGAACTTTTTAGGTATTAGCATGAACGGAGGATTAGACGACGAAGTATATAAAAGGTTTGACAATGGCAAATATGCAAAATTAAAACAGAGAGCACTAGAACACTGTATCAAACACAAGATTGTGCCACACATTAATATAATAGTGGACCCTACTAATTTACATGTAATCAATCCTCTGATCAAACACGTAATAGGACTATGTGAAAAATATAATAGAAAAGTAGGTGCCAGTTACCCGTTAACAATTAGAATTAAATCCGTTGCAAAAATGGGAAATTATTTAGACACATATTCATTTAACATTGATGAACTTATTAGAATCATAAAGAAGGAATTTGGAAAATTTACAAATGAAAAAATAATACCCAATTTCATGATGGACGGTGTGCTAGAAAAAAATACATGCATGGTGCATTTTCATACCAAGGTAGGGAGGATAGGCGGCAAGGTCACCGACTGGACAGTAGATGATGATGGGTTGCCATTGGTGAAAAGTAAAAGAAGAGGATTACTTACAGAGAAAGGCACCATTGAACCTTTCTTTGAATATTACGGAGGCATAGATGAAACACAATCACCAAGATTGGAAAAATAGAAGTGTCTTTGATCTAATTGAAAACAAAGTTGATTTGACTGTGATCGAAAATGTGCCTTGTAGTCAGGTGCAAATTTGGAATTTTTTAGAAACATTTTTTACACCCTCGGCACAAGATCCCATGGATCAAATGTTTGTGAACATTGTAAGTGACGAACGTGCCACTGCAAAAGAGAATTTAAAAGGAAACACCGAACTGGAATGGCATATTGATAAAGGATATTCAGAAAATCCCCCACAATATGTTGCTTTGTATTCTGTAGATATAGACGACACAGCAGGTGATACATTATTTGTTGACAGTAGGATACTCGAAGACATGCCTCATTATTATACTAAACATAAAAATGACACGGTGAAGTTTGATATGAATAGGTTTATACATGACAATGAATACGGATATCATTTCAGGAGCGAAGTTGAACGAAGATGGTTTAGAAGAAAGTACAGGAATATAGAACATGAACTAGTCCAAAGTGATAAGCAGGGTGTGTATCTATATTACTGTGAAGCATACAACAACTTACCTGAAATGGAAATGATAAAAAACAAACTTTATGATCCTAAACGTATACATAGGCATAAATGGAAAAAAGGACAACTAGTAATCTACAACAACAAAGCCACAAATCACAAAAGAGAAAACGGTGGCACTAAAAGACACTTATGGAAAATTGCACTTTACGAACGATAGAAAATTTTAATGAACTTGAACCGCTTTTTAAAAAGGCAAGTGAAACAGATCATCCTAACGCAAAAAATTTTTTAGTAGAAAAAATGCAAAAAAGATGGAACAAGTATTTACAATTTAGTGTGCTAGAGCACGAAGACACTGTAATAAGTTTTGCAGGTATCTTCACATATGGAAACAACCTGGTTAGGGTAGCAGATAGGCTTTTTACTTTTTCTGAATTTAGGCAAAAGACAGTTTCAAAAAACGTTGTTGAAAAATTACGGCCTGCTGTGGATTATTTCATACCGTCACAAACAACGTGGGCAAAAGCAAAGGGTTATGATTGCTTCTATTCAATAGGTGCAAACAAAAAAAGACGAGCAATGGAAAGGGTGGCCTCTTTGTTAGATCAGTCATTGGGATATGCAGTTTTACCTGGCTATTATGCAACATGCAATCCAGCACTACCAAAGTGTTGGCAAACTGTTGCTTGTACAAATGAAAAAATTAGTTTACCGAGGAAATTAGACGTAGAATTCGTCTAGTGTAGAATATATTTTATTTTCAAAATTGTGGGTATTAGCCTCGTCGGCAAATGATAAAACTTCACGCTCTGATCTGAATTCTGTCTTGCCTTCGGAATCTTTCCAGTTCATTGTGTAGGTAATTTTTTTAGGTTCTTCTTCTTTTGAATAATCTACAAGTTTGCCGTCTTCCTTGTATTTTTCAAGTAAATCTATTACGTTTTGAGGGATATTAATAAAGTCGCCGCCATCCTCTTGTTTTTCGTATGTTAATATCACTCTTATTGTCATTCTGCATTTATTTATGGGTGTTTTAAACGATACGACATATCTTTGCTCACGTATAAATATGCTATATGGCATATACAATTAACAAAACAGACGGGTCAGTAGTTGCAACAATCACGGACGGAACAATTAATACAAGCACCAGTTTAACACTTATTGGTAAAAGTTATTCGGGGTTTGGTGAATTACTGAACGAAAACCTTGTCAAAATACTAGAAAATTCAGCATCAACTTCAGCACCTTCGGCGCCACTTAAAGGCGAACTGTGGTTTGACACAAACACAGGACAATTAAAAGTATATGATGGTACTGCATTTGAACCAACAGGTGGAGCGAAGTCGCAATCAACAGAACCTACGTCAGCATCAGCAGGCGATCTTTGGCATGACACAGATGATGATCAATTATACGTATATTCTGGATCAGCATTTGTTCTAGTAGGTCCGGTTTATTCATCATCACAGACTCTGTCAGGATGGAAGATAGAGACACTTGCCAGTTCAGGTGGTGACAAAGTTGTTAGTTCGATGTATGCAGGTAATTCAAGAGTGGCAATGCTTTCTAAAGAAACTTTCACACCGTCAGTAACACAAACAGGTTTTGCAACAGTAAAAGCAGGTATAACACTCAATTCAACTTTAGGCGCTGTGTTCGAAGGAACAAACACATCAGCAACTTTCATCGACACATCAGGAACAACGAATGGTGCAGGTAATTTAGTTGCAGGTGGAAACTTCGTAAGAACAGATGCGGATTCAACAATGGCCGCGAAATTGACAATCAATGACAATGACGGAATAGTAATTGGTGCAGGATCAGATTTGACTGTCAACGTATCTAGCAACGATGTAATTTTCACGCAAGGACAAGCAGACAAAGATATAATTTTTAAAATAAATGACTCCAGTGGCGGAGGAGCCGGTACAACAATATTAACTTTAGACGGTTCTGAAACTGCGGTATCTATAGCAGGTAACGTAACCATCACAGGAAACTTATCTGTGTCTGGGGAATATGCAAATACAACAAGTAATATTAAAACAATTGATGACGCTTTTATCAAAACTAACAACGGTAACGGTGAAGTAGATTCAGGCCTAATAGTAGAAACATCAGATACAGACGATGCGAGAATGTTTTATGAAGTTGGCACTAACAGATGGATGGCAGGAGAAGGCGGTAATTATTCACAAGTAATCACGGACGTAAATGCCACAACAAATGGTGCTACAAGTCAAGGTTCAGTTTTAAAAACAGATTCATCTGGAACATTTACAGTAGCAGGGGTAACATTATCATCAGTGGGCAGTATATCAGAAGGTGACACTTCAAACGCAACAGTACCAACAGTCGGAGCAGTAGTAACATTTGGTGACTTATGGGGCGGATCTGCAAAAACAGTTTCCACATCTAATCCAACATCAGGTGATGGCGACAACGGAGACTTTTGGTTCGTAAGGGAGGCGTAATAAAGTGCCTTCTGTAACAAAAACTTTCAACTACACAGGAACAGTTCAATCAGTCGTGATACCGTCAGGTACCACTACCGTAGATCTTTATCTATGGGGAGGCGCTGGAGGCGGTGGAGGCGGCGATGCTTCCGGACCAGGACAATCAGGTGCGGCAGGTCATCACGTTAAAAAAACAAGTCTATCTGTGACATCAAATGTTGGCGAAACTCTTACACTAGGTGTAGGGGGTGGAGGTGCTGGCGCTGGTGGCGGAGGATCTGCACCGGGTGGTGCATCAGGAAGAAGTTTGACAGGTTACTCAGGCGGAGTGGGAGGTTCTTCGGGACCAAACGGATCATCAGGAGCAGGTGGCGGAGGTGGCGGAGCCACAGTCGTTCTATTCGATTCAGTAGAGGTAGCCATTGCCGGAGGCGGTGGCGGTGGATCTGGAGACGGAAATCACAGTAGAGGTTCAGGTGGCGTGAACACAAACAGTGCAACGGGAAATTCTCCATCAACATTAGGTGAGAACGGTAAGGATCACGCAGGAGACGGTGCTGGAGGTGGTGCTGGTGGCGGAGGTGACGCTGGAGGAAAAGGCGGAAACGCTGGTGCTGGAGACAATGGAGGCACAGGTGGATTTTCTGGCAGTAATTTAGTCCCATCGAGTGGGTCAGAAAGCAACGGATCAGGTGTAACACCTGGCGGCACAGGAGAGGCAAATTATTCTTCTGGAATAGCAGTAGGTGGTGGTGCAGGACAAGTAGGTGGTAATGGAAAAGCAGTAATTGTGTTTAACATTAGCGTACAAGGAAATTACAAAGTAGGTGGTGAATGGAAAAACATCAACGAAATCAAATATAAAGTAGGTGGTGCATGGAAAACCATTACAGCAGGATTTGTCAAAGTATCAGGAACATGGAAAGCATTGTTCAACACAGGAATAGAATTTGACGAAACATCTTCTTCAAATAACTTCGCCGCATTTGGTGATGCCCAAGGAAGTACATCATCAGGATCGGGCGGTACAGGTGGCGGTGGCGGTGGCCGTGTGATTTGTACATGGTTACAGGCAAAAGGAATGTTTGACAGAAAAGACCTAGAAATAGATACCGCATTCTCAGTGAAGCATCTAAGCAGAACTGTAAAAATAGGATATTGGTTCTGGGCACTACCGTTAGTGGATTACATGAACAAGTCATCTGATAACAAGAATTGGTTTGGCGGACTTGTGATCGAAACAATTAGAATTTTAGCACAGGCTAGAGCAAATGAACTAGCGTATCAAATGGGCGAAAGACAGAAAGGAGATATCCTGGGTAAATTTACAAGATGGATTGGTGAAAGTTTCTGCTGGATGGTTGGAGTAAGTGTAAGACCGTTCGTAGAACATAAATTTGGTGATTGGCTTGAAATATATGATCCAGATATCCGTTAAATAGTAAAAAGGAGATAAAATGGCAACAAAACAGGAAGTAGCAGATTACATTAATTCAAACGTGGCTTCTACATTGACCGAGGCAGAAATTGCAAAAGTTGATGAAAAGATGAATCCAGAAGTAGCGGCAATATTAATTAAACTTTTGGGAGATGTAACTTTTTTGGTCAATGTCAGAGACAACGGATCAAACTAATAGTACACAATGGCTTACAAAATTAACAACACCTTTGGAACACAGATAGTTTCATTAGCAGACGGAACACTAGATACCACCACTACGGATCTTGCACTTTTTGGTAAAGGGTATGCAGGATTTGGTGAAAAGTTAAATGAAAATTTTGTCCAATTACTAGAAAATTTTAATAACACAACTGCTCCAACAAATAAAATTACAGGTCAACTTTGGTATGACCAAACAAACAAACAATTAAATGTATACAATGGAACAAAATTTAAACCTGTTGGATCTCCAACTAATTCAACAACAGCACCAACCAACGCAAACACAGGTGACATGTGGTATGACACTACAAACGCACAGTTATATGTATATTCAGGCACAGCATGGATATTGATAGGACCTACAACGGTTGCAGGTTCTGGAGTAACGAATGTTTTACCGGAAACAGTAGAAGATAATTCAGGCATACAAAGAACAATTTTAAAAGGTGTACAATCAGATACAGTAGTGTTTGTTGCTTCAGCAGAAGCGTTCACTCCTAGTTCAACAAAAGGAACAGGCGCGGCACTTATAGCGGCAGGGTTCGCAACAGTTTCACAAGGTGTACAACTATCAAGCACAGTATCATCGGCAAAATTTAGAGGCACTGCAACAGATTCAGATGCACTTGGTGGTGTAGCGGCGGCAAACTATCTTAGAGCGAATGCAAATGATACAACTTCAGGATCGTTAGGTATTTTAAGTGATTCTGGCTTGACTATCGGAGCAGGTTCAGATGTCACAATGACATTAAGTTCAGATAATCTAACAATAGCACAGACAACACAAGATAAAGATATTATTTTTACAGTCAACGATGGAGGAACAACAAAGGAAGCACTGAGAATATCTGGTGCGGACGGTAGAATTGAAAACTTATTAGTCGGCAACTTGACGGTTGAAGGCACGCAAACAGTGATCAACACAACAACTTTATCGGTAGAAGATAACATAATAGAACTAAACAGAAATATTTCTTCTAATTCAGGTATGCCAAGTTTCACAGGATTAAAAGTAAACAGAGGTGAGACGTCGTCAGCAACTGAACAGGATCTATTTTGGGTTTGGGATGAAACCTTTGCAGATGACGGGACAACAATATTTGGAAACGCGGGCGGTGCCTGGACTGCATTCAAATCAGGCGGCGGCGATGACGAACTTTCAGCGGCCACGTTAGTTGATATTAGAGCCAACGTAGTACACGCTACATCAACATCGGCTCAATATGCTGACTTGGCAGAAAGATATGCTTCTGACATTCAACTATCTGCAGGAGACGTTGTGATGTTAGGGGGTAGCGAAGAAGTTACTATCTGTAATAAAGAATATTGCGATCAGGTTTTTGGAGTAGTATCCGAATCTCCGGCATTTTTAATGAACGCTCTAGCAGGTAACAACGACTCGCATCCTATGATTGCATTAAAGGGTAGGGTTTTTGTTAAAATAAAGGGTAAAGGAAAAGCAGGCGATCGTATAGTATCAGCAGGAAATGGGGAAGCAATGATAGGAAATATGGATCAATGTAACCATTTCAACGTATTAGGACGGTTAATTAAAGATAAATATAATGAAGAAACGCAACTAACAGAATGCGTTATAGGAGTTAAATAATATTATGGCATATGCACAAGGTGATTTAATAACAGACGCTACTTACAACACATTGTTGACAAGTACAAGTTCACCACATGGTATAAACCACATAGCAGGAACAGGATCTGGAGAATACGGACTTGGAGAAACAGCACTTGTATCTGTATCAGACGGAACAACTGTGAAAGCGGCATCTTGGAATTCATTGTTCACACTTATGGACAACGTTGCCAATCACACAAACGACACTATTTCATCAACTGCACAAAGAGCCGCAGGTGATAGTGTAGCATTCCTATCAGCACTGCAAACTGATTTGACATCTTTGGCCGCTGAAGTGGCAGGTGGATCAACGTCAGCCACAGCACTTACAACATCTTCGGCATTACAGACTTCAAGTGCATCAGGTGCCTACACAGGATCACACATTGTTGAACAGTCAGTAACTTTTGCATCAGCAGACAGGATGAGACACTTCTTTAATGGCGGTGGAAAAGTAAGAGTAGCAGTTGACAGAACAGGAAATGGTGCGGCAGGTGGCGGAGCAACTGCAAAAGACACAAGTTATGATGCCATGTTTACAGCACTAGGAAATTTTGACATAGGCGCACAGGTTTCTACAAGATCAGGTTCTGGTGAGACACTAGAGACTGACGGTCTTGCAAACGGATTTCATGATCTAGGAACTTCTTACACAGTCCTAATACTTTTAAATGACGCAACATCACCTTACACAGATAACGATCTTAAAGTAGAGGCAAAACTTAACGCGGCAGTGGGAACAGGTGTTACAATCACTGTTAAAACATCTATCATTGACGGGTCAGCAGATAGCACATACACTTCAGGAAACTTATCCAGTGTTGATACCAATCCGGACAGGGTAGGTGTCACAAGAGTAAGGCTTTACACTCTTACACCAAACGATACTCAAGGTTTATCTAACACACTTTCAGCGTCAGGCAACGCAGAAGCATCCAACTCTACATCATAATACCAAATTAATTTTCGCTGGTTGATAAAACCACATAATTATTGTATAATTGTGGTATGAACGTAGGCGAACTAAAACAAAAAGCAGACCTATCTTATGATATTACCGTAGCAAAACGGAATGCATTGGAACGTGCTGAGTCAAGGCAGATAATTGCATACAATGGACACCTATTCAAGGCGGACGTTGACACAATTTGTGCTGTGGAGACATTGAAAAAGTACAAAGACTCTTTTTTTATGTTAGACTCAAACGATAACCCATGCGAGATAAAGGATCCTGCTGATTTTATCAACAAACTTATAGAGAGAAATCAAGAGACGCTCAACGCCTATCACCAAATACACGACAAATTTAGTCAAAGGGGATAGTATGAAGACTGGTGTTTTATTTTTTTGTTTTGATACCCCTACCTGTGAATATCATAAAATTGCAGAACGTTGTGTTGCACTTATTAAAAAAAATTTACAACTAGAAATAACAATAGTAACCAACATGGAAACTTTCAAAAAGTTTAAACCAATGGGTTTCATAAATTTTATTTTGCATGATAACGAGACAGGAAATAAAAGAGGAAAAGAACAGTGGCACAACTTGGATCGTTGCCACGCATATGATCTTTCTCCTTACGATACAACAATTTTAATGGATTGTGATTACCTTCCATTCACAGACAATCTCCTAGAACACACAAAAGTTGATGAAGATTTTCTTTTATATGATAAGATACATGATCTTACAGGAAAAGATGTGTATGACTTCAGGAACAACTCTATAATTCCCATGGTATGGGCGACTGTGATTGTTTTTAAAAAAACAGCCAGAGCGAAAAGTATTTTTGACGCAGTAAAATATATTAAAAAACACTATCAATATTTTGTGGACTTGTACAGGATAGACTTCAGGAATTTCCGTAATGATTATGCATTCAGCATAGCGTTGAATCAAGTAAATGGACACATACAACAAAAGTTCTTACCTGGAAAATTATCAACCTTACCTGAGATAGCAAAAGTTACAGAAATAACAGATACAAAAGTCACATTCAACTACGAGGACAAGATAAATTGGGTAGAAAACCAAGACTTACACATACTTGACAAAGGAGTTGTAAATGTCTAAGGGTTTTTTATGGTTCTGTCAAAATAACGATAAAACAGATTATGTGAGATGTTCGGTCAAACTAGCCGAGTCTATAAAAAAGCACAATAACGAAAACAAGATTTGTGTAGTGACAGATGAAAAAAGTAAATTTGAAAGTGAGTTTGTTGATGCTGTAAAAGTCCTTAAAGATGACGACAGTGTTGAGCATGGAATCAAGTGGGCAAATGAATACAAGGCATTTGATGTTACTCCTTTTACACACACGATTAAATTAGAATCTGACATGTTGTGGACACAGAACACCGACTGGTGGTGGAGTCTTCTTTGGCAACATGATATGGTGTTCAGTGTTGACTGCAAGGATTACGCAGATAAAACAGTGAAAGATAAAATGTATAGGAAAATATCTCTAAGGAATAATCTTCCGAACATATACAATGGACTATCATACTTCAGGAAAAGTGTAAAGGCAAAGGCATTTTTTGATTTGTGTAAGATTATCACACAAAATTGGGCCTCGGTTTGCAAAGAAATTTTAATAGGTTGTCATGACAAATATCCTAGCACAGACATCGTGTATGGACTCGCTTATAGGATAATGGATCCAACTAAAAAAGATTTGATAGATTATTCATGGTTCAAGTTTATACACAACAAGCCAGCGATTCATGGGTTGGATCATGTCGAGGATCACAATCAATACCTGTTTCCCGTGAATGTAAAGGACAAAATAATTTTAGGAAGCCAAAGGTTATCGAGGGTCTGGCACTACGTAGACAAGGAGTTGAATGTCAGAACTTTTTAAGGCCTTACAGAATTTTGAACCACAAAAAAGGAAAACATCCTGGCATGTGACGATCGATGGCAAAAAACTTGAAGTGGATGAGTCAAAACACAGAGAAATACTGACACATGGGACGGACGCATTCATGCTCCAGGGTGATGAAATTGTTCGTAAACCAATCAAAAGGGGCAAAATAGTTTATGGAGAATTGATACAGGGAGAAATTGGATACAATTTTCACCACAATGATCCATATTGGCCAAATGAAATTGTAAAAGGGGGACACACATGGACAAAGTAAGGGTTTCTGACTTAGATTTCGTTTTTATAAGTTATGCTGAACCCAACAAGGAAGAGAACTGGGCGGACCTAAAGAACAAGGTGCCATGGGCAAAACGTGTGGATGGGGTCAAAGGATTTGATTCAGCACACAAGGCCGCGGCGGAGAAGGCCGAGACGCAATTTTTTATATCAGTAGACGGAGATAATATAATAGATGAAAGTTTTCTATTGCAGACATTAGACTGGTCTAAAACAAAACCCAAAGCGGTACATCGTTGGAGAGCAAAAAATAGTGTCAACGGTTTACTATACGGAAATGGTGGACTTGTTGGCTGGGATAAAGACACATGCCTAAACATGCACACACACGAAAACGCAAAAGACAAAAAAGCGGAAATAGATTTTTGCTGGACAGTCCCACACGAGAACCTTAAGAGTTGCTACTCAACAACTGTGATAAATTCAACTCCATCTCAGGCCTGGATAGCAGGTTACAGAGAAGGAGTAAAGATGAGTCTCGAACAAGGAGAACACATAGACCCTGCTGAATTCCGTAAAAAAGTCTGGCCTGCAAATCTCAGGGTATTGACAACCTGGATGACGGTCGGCGCTGATGCCGAGTACGGAAAGTATGCCATGCTGGGTGCCAGGATGGGTTGCTATTCAACAACAATTAACAACAACGAATGGATACAGATCAGGGATCTCGATAGCATGATCGACCTTTATGAAAACGCGGTGTTAGATGACAAGATCGATGAGGACCTTCTGTTATATGGCAACAGTCTGCGGCAACAATTAGATATCCCTGTGTCAGAACTGGACGAGTTCCAAAGCAAGTTTTTCAAGTTTATAATGCCACAACCTAACAACAAAGGAGTGCAAGACCGTGAGTACAAGTGATTACAAGTCAGATGCAATGGTGGCACAACAGAAATTAAAAGAAGTTTCTCCAACGTTTTGTCTTGCCAAGTGGAATCAAGTTAGTTTTCACTTGCCAACAGGTATGACTAACAGTTGCTATCACCCACCCCTGCACAAGATAGATGCAGACGCGGTCAAGGCAAATCCTGCCGCACTGCACAACACCGCTGAGAAACTGGACCAAAGATTTAAGATGCTTCAAGGTGAACGGCCAGATGGTTGTTCTTACTGCTGGAAGATGGAGGACACAGGCGAGATGTCGGATAGGCATTATCGTAGTGGTGAGCCATGGGCCATGCAGGACTTCGAAGCAATCAAACAGAATCCAATGACCACAAGTTGGACACCCAGGTACGTGGAAGTAAACTTCAACCATGCTTGTAATTTCAAGTGTAGTTACTGTTCGCCACAGTTTTCCACTACCTGGGGTAAAGAGACAGAGCGTTATGGTGAGTTCCCAACAACTCCGCCTCACAACGCTCCTGAACATTTCCTGGGTAAAAATCGACCAATACCCAACCGAGAGGACAATCCTTACGTGACTGCGTTCTGGAAGTGGTGGCCTACACTGTACAAAAATCTTAAACACTTCCGTATGACAGGTGGCGAACCAATGATGGATCACAACACCTACAAAGTGTTCCAGTACATAATCGACCACCCCAAGGATGACCTGCATCTGAACATCACAAGCAACATGTGTCCGCCTGATAAAAAACTAAAGGCAAAGTATTTCAATATGCTACAAACAATATGCCTACAGGAAAAAGTTGAACACGTGATGCAGTTTGTGAGTGTTGATGCATTTGGTAAACAAGCAGAGTATATACGTAATGGCCTGGACTTCAATTACATGATGGACAATGTTGAAGAATTTCTAGAACGTATTCCGCACAGGAACAGCGTCACCTTTATAATCACTTACAACAACCTCAGTATAACCAGCATGGACAAACTGTTGGAGAAGATACTGGACCTGCGTAAAAAATACAGCAAGTCTTATCAGAGAGTGTGGTTCGACATACCGTTGTTGAGACAGCCTAAATGGCAACAGATAACATTATTGCCGGAGTCATATCAAGGAATACACGAAGCCAACATAGAATACATGAGGGCAAATTCTGGAGAGGACAACGGGTTACACATATTCAAGGACTTTGAAATTCAAAAAATGCTACGCAATCTCGCTTACTGGAAAAAAAACGCAGACGCTAGTGCGGAACAAAAAAAGAACTTTTACGCATTTTTTAACGAACACG
>MDTB01006208.1_pt1 | contig 29258 bp, 15 predicted proteins | sample 811161 | NCBI WGS metagenome assembly MDTB01 (sample SAMN05326650, study PRJNA326480) | marine metagenome | isolation source: seawater | place: Mediterranean Sea | collected 2009
CTTCATTCGCCTGAATTTCAAATACGCCAAAAAATACAACAACAATCGTAACGCCCTGCGCGATCATCACCGATAAATTCTGTGAAATGCTCAGCATCAAATGGCTTTTTCTCGCTGCTGACGCAGAATGGGTCGTTGATGTATTCCATAGGAATAAGCGCGTGCCAATCGCATTATGCATTTTGATGGTTTCAAGCCCATTCAACGTCTCAATCATATTCGAGCTTTTATTCTGCATTGATGTGAAGGCATTATGCGTCAGGCGGTTAATCGGCACTTGGACAAGCAAGTTAATCACCAATATAAGCCCTGCCGCGCCAAGCGCGATGCCTGACAATGCAGGTGAAAGCATATAGATAACGCCAACAAACAGTAAAAAGAATGGGAAATCGACAATCGCCGGCGCAAGGCGCGTGGCGTAATAGTCACGAATAGACTGTAATTCGCGGAACAAATTGACGCGCTCCCCCACGGAAAGGCGCAAATCAATTGATGGTAAATGCATCAGGCGTTCCATCAAGTCAAAATCAAACTGACAGCCAACACGCGTCGCGACATGCTCCAGCAAGTAACTACGCACCACCTTAAAGAACATATCAAGTAGCAAGACAATCGCAATGCCTGTCGTAAGAACCATCAACGTGTCTTTCGCGAAGTTCGGAACAACGCGGTCATAAACATTCATTGTAAATAACGGCACAGCAAGCGCAAAGATGTTAATAAAAACAGTCGCAACCATCACATCGCGATATGCCTGCCAATGTTTAAAAATCGGCTTCCAGAACCAATCCACTGTGTTGCGTCTGCGCAATGCGTTAGCATCCATATTCTGGCGTAATTCTTGCGGCGCGAGGATAATAACCTGCTTGGTAAAACGTTTTTCTACATCTTCAATTTTATCTGTGATGTAACCTTCCCCTGGCCTAAAAATCTTGCCTTTATGGGTTTTCTGCGGCAGCACAACCAAAGCCTCACCATCATCCATCATGATGATACAAGCAGCTTCCTGACTTAAAACCTGATCAAAGCTCATTTTCTGTTGCCATAGCGCATTTAACCTGACGCGCTGCGCAATTTCGAGAACCAAACCCGGGGTCATAGGCACTTCACCGCCAGGAATTTCAAGCAAGATACCATCCATATCTGTGTGAATACCGTAAACAGACATCACATATTGCAAACTGCGTTTCAACGATTCAGAGTTTATCTGCTGTTCTTGATTTTTATTTTGATTCTGCATCGGGCTACCGTGTTAAATATAAAAGAAATATTGGAAATGCGCAGAGCCGCGCACATCTTACATCATATCATGACCGCGCTATACTCACAATGCTGATAACGCATCTGATCTCGAGCCTCATACGCGTCAATTTAGAGCGTAAAATCCCGTGCATTCATATTACCTCACACCATATTAACAATTGCTAAAGTATTTAGGGATAGAATATGCTGAGAATATACACTCAGATAAGGTAAAAATGACCCAAGTCCCAAACAACACATTCAACAGCGCAGCAGAACATAGCGCTCACTTTATAAATACCAACGGGCAGCTTATTTCATTTGAAGGCGCGCAGAAACCTGCGCAGGCCGCGCATAATTTCACAGATATGCTGCAAGATATTGCACAAACAGCGCCGAAATTCATCCGCCACATCATCGCCTTGAACCAAAGCGTATTAGGCACGAAGAAAACACAAGATATTTTACAACAAAGCATCATCGCGGATAGTCAATCAGAGGCATTAAAAGCACAAATCGCAGCCTATGACCTTAATGAGATTACCGCATATTTATGCTATAGCTATAGCGATAAGATCACGCATCTTACACAAAACTACGCCACAGCCGAACAGATTTTAGACCAATGGACGGCGCTGCACAAAAACACTGCTAAAATTTATGATTTCCCTGCTTTTCAAGATTATTACCTAAAGCACCCTTTAAATGTAAGTGGCGCACCACTGGAAAAAGACCACGGCAATGATGACCGTTTCGCCCTAGAGACGCCTTTATTCAGGGCATGCCTCAAATCACCCTATAGCAGCTATAGCAAGTTATTCAGCGATTATAAATCACCGCAAACACCAGACGCTCCCTTTAAAAAGGAGCTGCTGACCGACATGCAGCGCGCGCGCATAGTATGTCCAGACCAGCAGGTTTATGACTTTATAAAAAACGCATCGCATCACAACCCCAACAGCGCCATCCACCAGAACTCCGATCAGAATTTGGGCGCGACCCTAGAAGACAACAGGATCATCGCGCCAAAGAAAATGACAGGACATCGCGTATTTTTTCAGAAATTCGCCCTACCGACAGATGATACGCAGCGTGGGTCACTGGTTGAATTACAAATCCTGCCGCAATCAATAATGGATGCCAATGACGTCACACATGTTCTTATGGACAAGGCCGATGACTTACTCAATGTGCCAAGGCCAACATTAACAGCGCGTTTTCACGCCAACTTCCTTTATAATATATGCAGCTATATTCACAGAAACTGCGCTGAAAATGGAGGTTTCCAAAACGCTGCAAACGAAGGGCTCGTGCCGCGTGAAACCGTTTTGAACATGATGCTGTCTGACCAGAGGCCAGAAACCTTATCTGCCGCCCTTACCGTACAGAACACAGCCCAAACCATTTTAAACGCCACAAAAAACGGCATAAATTGCGAGGAGCTGAACGAAACCCTGCTAGAACAAATCGAGTTTGCCGCGAACAAAGCGGTGAAAAATTGGACACAGGCAGAAAGCAGCATTCACGCCTTAGCAGAACAAATAGACCAACGCATAGAATTGATTATCGGCAACAAAACAAAAGTTAGTCCTAAAAGTTGTCGCGAAGCCTCTATATTGAAAGAAGTGCAAGGACTGATTTATGACCAAGCCATAGATACGAATATTTATCCCAATTTAAAACATACTCACGCCAATACGCAGCGCACAACTGAATTAAACAGCTTGTTTATCGCACACCCTGAGCTAACGGATTCAATCGTGCAGCTTGTAGACGTGACAGAACAGCAAACTATGAACGCAATTTTAGGCCACAAACCCAATGCGTCGCCCATTATTTATCACTGCCTAGGTCTAGTAAATCAAGAACTTATGAACCAATCCCCTGATAAAAAAGCGCTTTCGCAGGCTCTAAATAGATCAGCAACACATAGCGGCACGCAGCCATACACTCAAAGCCGCGATGCCACCGAACAAAATCAAAATATCCTCAGCCGTAAGCGTAATGTTGAATATTACCGCAACAGCCATTCAGGCAAAGATACAAAAAATGAAAACTATATCGGCGTTCAGCGTGATATTTTTGGTAATATTAATGTTGCCGTTGAATTTAAGAACGGACACATCAAACGGCTTGACATGCCAAAGCTAAAGAATAAATTCTCCCATAGCTTTGTACCAGTTACAGCCCCTTCTTATGATATGCCAGAATCTATTCGCAAAGATATCGCCAAGCGCATTGTCAAGTTTTCGCCAGATTTCGAGACATCTAGCAATAGTCGCGGCTCTCAAGCATCGCCACTTTCACCGCCGCCGCATTTAAGCTAAAGCTATTCCCTCTAGGCACAAACAAATTGTCCCGAACCGCAATAAAGCAATTCGGGACGAGTTTGTGTGGGGATGTCTAATAATAGCTTCGCACCTAAATTAATAAGAAACCGTCTATATCAACATAGATAAGGAGACCAATCCAAAACATATTATTAAACAAAGCAATAGTTAACATTAACGCAAGTTTATGTCAATTATTATTTATGTTAAAATGCAACATTTAGTTGTGCAGCGCACAGCAAAAAAGCGCGTAACGTTAGATTAAGTAAACTTAATCCCGTTAAACACAAAAAAAACACAAGATTCCCCTAAGCATTAAAAATGCCTAAAAAATACTATGTCTTTCTATTTTTCAGGTTTTTTTGTCGGATGCGGAATATTTTGTTCAGGGAAATATGCTGCGCTATTTTCATTTAACGCTCTGATTATGCGTAAATTTCTTTCAAGCTCTGTACGCTCAGGCTCTAATGTCTTCGCGCGCTCCAAAATAGAAATCGATTCATCAATATAACCTTGCGTTGCAAGGTTTAAGGCCAAATTATTCATCACAGGCACAGGGTTGCCTTCCCAGTTATCAAGCGCAGAGCGGAAAGCCTCTTCTGCTTCTTTATATCGCCCTAAACCATCCAATGCGATTCCCAAAGTGTGATAAGCAAAGCTATCACCATCTTGCTTTGATAAGGCCTCTTTCGCATAAATCTCCGCAGAGGCATGTTCACCAGAAGCAAGCTTAATCGCCGCAAATTCTGAATAAACAGAAGACGGCGCATCAGGAAGCTCTGCAAATAAAGTCAACACGGCTTCGGCCTGTGAAATGCGGCCCTGTCTTCTTAAATGGCTCGCATATTCTGTTGCCGCCTTGGCGCTTTTGGGGTTTTGTTTGTATATACGCTCATACACAGCCAGCTTCTTTTCTGGATCTTGCAGCGCTGCCGCATGCTTCCCTGCACGCTCAATCGCCATATCAACTTGCGTCATGGGACTATCGGTATGCGCACCACAGGCCGATAATGAAACCATAGCGGTGCTTAATACTAATAAAGAGAGGGACTTAGAATTCATAACATAAACTTTCTTTAATATTCTGAAGATACAAAACGATGTTTTTACTGTGTCTTACTTACTGTGGCACGCTTTCAGCAGCGTCAGAAAGCTCAGGCGGATCATTACTGTTATCATCGCCCTTATCTTCATCGTCTTTATTGCGAATTTGTTCATTTTGGTTGATACGCTCATTGTTAGAATAATCATAAACATTGTGACACATATCAGGGCAGTAATAAATTGACTGGAAACTGCATAATTCATCATCAGCGCCACAAGCTTGTCTAACGCGGATATATTCTTCTTTGGGGGACGCAACAATAACGCGTTTCTCTGCAATAATGTTGCCGTCTTCATCAAGCGCTTTAAAAAATGTTGCCCCAGGCACTAATGGCATAAGAATCAAGGTTCTGCGCGAATCTGGGAAGATATTAAGGTATAAATCATTACCAATTAATATGTTAGCGACATCCGCATCAAGTTTCACAACCATGGGGCTGTCAGGCAACATCTTGATAACATCATCACTTTGCGATGTTTCAACTACATCTAAACCAGATGAAGCATCGTCAGTGATCGCAATCATTTTCTCCGCGCTCATCGCCGCATTCGGCGCGCATATAGCCAGAAAAAGTACGATGAAAAAACATCTACCCAAAGTACAAAACATATCTTTAGACCCTTTGTCTAACAACAAAACCATATCAATCTCAACTTTAAAAATGAAAAATAAACAGAACTAACTTGCCATTAGTTTATATGATTTCAAAACGCATTGCATCTCGTTTTTTATTAATTTTTGAAACATGTAACCTAAAGCGCATCAACATAAACCAAAAAACATACAAGCAGAGCAAAAAAAACCTTGAATTAACTTTTATAGTTTTTGTTTTATGTTACTATATATCTGCGCATAGTGTGTGTAGACTTTTACAATGCACACATAAACATGCTACACACCTTATTTGATCCCTTGTGTTTAACAAGGCGGTCTATCTAATAAAACGTCTAAGAGGTCTTCAGTATAAAGAGATATATGCCTATCGTGTCTAACAACAAAACACGGCGTAACTATCGCAAGACGCCCTTAACGCTCTTAACCACCGCTGCGCTTGTTTTTCTGGCGGGTATGCCTCTATCTGCGCAGGGCGCAACACAAAACCCTCGCCTATATAACCCTAATACGCCATGGTCCGTCACAGACAAGGCCACCGCGCTTAACCCAGTCTGCCTTTTACAGCGCAGCTATAATCCAAACATTAAAGTCAGGATCTCAAGTGACATCACGGGTAAGGCGCATATCAACATTGCGAACATCCCTCCAGCAGACGCAAAAATTACCGGCCTGTCATTCGACGGCACGCCAATTACAAATCTGTCGGCAAGCGATAATACGCAAATTAACGCCACCCTTAATCATGCGGACACCGATTTAGCCCCCTTATATAGCGGCGAGTTTATAGTTATTTCTTATGATGGCGCTGCCGCTTTAAAATTACCCATCCAATCAACAGCCGTTGCCGAAGCGCGCATGTCCCTTTGCGTTAGCGTTATTGACGAATTCAAATCATTTAACGCCGAAAAAGCAAACACTATTGACCTTGACACGATGAAGGCCGAGGCACAGGCTTTTGCCGCAGACACCCCTATCGAAATAGCCGCAGGAATACAAAACGAAGAGCCGCCGCAAGAGCTGGTGGACATACTCACCCCACCGGAATACACGTCCCCAACACAAGAAAACGTTACATCAGATACTTTAGTCGAGCTTGCTGACGCAGATGAAGATGATGCGCTTGCAAAACTTATTGATGAAGTATCCACGCCGCAGCCAGAAGAAATAGACGCCGTCGAACAAAGCATAGCTGCCGCGAGCGCCATAGCTGAGCCAACCCTTGAAGCCGCCGCAGATGCCGTTGCAGCCGGAAGCGTTAGCGAGGAAATGACGCCCTCCGCTGAAACGCCCATTGAAATTGCGCAGGACGATATCGACCCCATGATGGATATTGAGGCCTTAATTGACGAATCCCTACCCCTTGCTCAAGGCTCTCCAGCACAAGATTATGAAGATGCGGCATATGCAGACGACATCCTTGTCGCAGATGCCCCAGTAGAATCACAACCATTAGAGCCCACCCCGCCAGCCATGGACGATGCGCAATCTGATGAGGTGGAGGACATATCTTTAGATGACGCTGCCTTAGATATTGAAGATGATGTTACCGGCGCACTTGAAAACAGCCTAGCGCAAGCGCCTGATGATGCTGTTGAAGATTTTGCCGCCGAAACATCATCCATATCCGCCAAGGACTTGGCCTCAGATGGCGAAATTATGGATGATAACGACATCCTCAACGCCCTGACCCAAAATATTAATGCAGAACCAGAATTACCAAGCGCCACCGCAGCGTCTGATATCGACACCGCCGCCGATGTACCATTAGACGCTTTGATCACCATGGATGATACAATGGCGCAGGCTAATTCAGACACAGCAGAAGTCACAGAAAAAGACACACTAACGCCAATGGCAGAATCTGGTGAAGCAGATAGCGTTAATGCAGAAATCAGCGACGATATAGACCAAGCCATATTAGAAACGCTAAGTGCAGACGATGCCGCGTCCACGCAGCAAGATAAAGAAACAGAGACTGTACTGGCTGATAGCTTAACGACAGACACATTATTTGACGACACATTAAGCCTTGAATTAGACGATGATGGCGCAACATCAGAAAACGATGACGAAAATATTGTTGACGAATTAAGCAATGAAGACTTTAGCGATCAAGAACTCCTCGCTTTGCTTGATGACCCTGATGCATTATCTGATGATTTCGCCGAAGTTATGATTGAAGAAGAATTCGAGCAGATAAAACCTATGGAAGGCGTGCGTAAAATGCTCGGCCTTGGTACGCCGGATGATATTGAATACCGCAAAGTGCCATGGCTTATCGAAGAAGACATTGATAGCCAGTGGAAAGAAAAAGTTAAACTGCTTGAGCGCGAAAAAGAAATGCTTCGCCTACGCCTAGCCGACACAACAGCCAACCCTATTGCGGACCTCATCTCGCGCAAACGTAACCGCCGCACCCAAGAAGAACTGGTGGATAAAATCAAGGCCCTTGAAGCTGAAAACATGAAGCTGAAAAAAGGTTTGATGCTGAGTGACAATCCAGAAGAATTCCTTGCTGATGATTTAAAAATATCTGACCCTAAATCAGCTATGCGTATGGGCAAGGCACAGCCGAGTAAAATTGACCTGATTAGCGAAGACATCGACAACGACCTCGATTCCCTAGAAACGCGTATGGATTCATTCCTTAAAGGTGTCGGCGAAGATTATGCCCTCGCTAACGGGAAAGACGCTTCACCATTGGCAAGCGCATCATTAACGCAGGACATCATCAATATCTTGAAGGCTGGATACGTTGTTGACCCTGATGCATTAAAAATCCGTGCATATCGTCACAAATCAACAGGCACAGCCGTTACCGCATGGGAAGCTGGCGATTTACAAGGCCGCGCAGAGCGCTCCGTCTTGCCGCCGAATGCAGACTTTACCGCTTATGTTGAACGGTTCCTTAATGCGGCGCAGCTGCGCTGTAACGGCAACTTTACAGCCGTACCTGACACCAGCACGCGTAACCTTAAAACTCTGGACATTCATTGTAACGACGGCGCAATCGGCCAACGTTCTTCTGTCATTTTCATTAAACACGGATCAATTATTACGGCAATCGCCACAACAACAAACCTTCCTAAAGGCGGTTCTGACTTCCTAAGAGACATCAGAAAGCGTATAATAGAAGGCATCCGTATAATGGATAGAAAGAAAACGTAAGGTTTATAGTTAATGTCAGTTTTTGATATGCACAAATCCGGCTCATGGAATTACCGCCCTGTGTTTTTCTTGGCGATGATTTCTTTCATACTTGCCCTTGTCTGGGCAAGTCAATCGGAGATAGACCAATATGTGCGCGGCCAAGGGCGCATTATCACCCCTGGTAACAATAAAAACATCCAGCACCTCGAAGGCGGTATTCTCGCCGATATTCTTGTCCATGAAGGGCAAGATGTCAAAAAAGGTGATGTGCTTTTTGTTGTATCAAACATCACAGCAGAATCTGAGCTAAAGGAATCACGCGTTCACATTGACGCTTTATACTTGCGCCTAGCCCGTCTTGAAGCTGAATTAAAAATGCAAGACACTGTCAACTTCCCTAAGGAAATTGCCGATAAAGTCCCAAGTCTAGTAATGAATGAACTCGCGCTATTTCAATCACGCCTTGACCGCCGCCAAGAACAAATTCAAGGCTTAGAAGAGAAATCCAATCAAAAGCGCCTTAAGCTAATAGAACTTAAGACGCAATATGAAGATTTGAGCAAAGAGCTGCAAATTACACAAGAGCAATTTAGAATTAATCAGCGCTTGTTACAAAGCGGCGCAATATCTGAAACACGTTATTTGGATTCAAAAAGTAAAGTATCCAACTTTAATACCCGCCTGTCATCTGTGCGCAAAAAAATTCCGATTACAGAAGCTGAACTCAGCGAATTTCAAGCCAATATACAAGAAGCACTTAGCAAGCATGAATCAGAAGTTCTTGATGAAATCAGCACCGTAAAAGTTGAGATACAGCAGCTGCAAGAACGCATGAAGCTTTATTTAGACAAAGTACAGCGTACGGCAATTCTTGCACCTGATGACGGCGAAATCGTCACCATTTACTACAACACAATTGGTGGCACAATCCGCAGCGGGGACGTCATTGCCGAACTAGCGCCTGCGAATAAAGAATTAATCGTTGAAGCTAAAATTTCCACATCAGATCGCGGGAAAATGTGGGTTGGCCTGAATGCAAACATCAAAATTACGGCCTATGATTACTCTATTTACGGCAGCCTAGAAGGCCGCGTCGAAGCGATTAGCGCGGATAGTTTAATAGATGAAAATGGCCGCAATTATTACCGCGTGCGCATTTCACTAAAACAGCAACAAATCCGTGAAGGTATGCCCATTCGCGCCGGTATGCAAACCGAAGTCAACGTTCTTACAGGCAAGAAAAAGGTTATGGATATCATCCTCAATCCACTAAAGCGCAGCTTTGACACAGCGCTTGGCGCAAGTTAAATTAAACATCACAGTCGCGTAAGCTCACTTGACCTTTAGCTGAGCAAGACCTATAGCCTCTAATTTATGATCAAAGAATTCTTTTTCGCGCTCCGCAAGACGAATGTATTCGCCCTTTTCTTCATTCACAATCAGTTTAATACTGCCCTTGCCTGACGCTTCATAATCCGCAATTTCTTGGCAGATTATATCCTCACCATATTGCGCACCATCATGCCTGTCTTGTCCATTGCGATAATCGTACTATCCGCGCGCAAAGATAAAGCACTGTATAAAATATTCGCAGCTTCGCGATCTATCAATTTCCGATAGCTTCACTTGCATTCCACGACTTTCACTCAAAGGGTAAAGTGAGGCTAGCACGCGACACAAAGTTATGTCAATGGCTTACCAATCCACAGATGCGCCGGGTAGCGCAACGCTCAGACCTTCCATCGTATCATCAACGATAATCTGACAGCATAAGCGCGATGTTTTTTTAAGGTCGAAAGCAAGGTCAAGCATGTCTTCCTCTTCTTCGCTGATGCCATCTTCGGGCAATAGGCGCTCATGCTCTTTTGGCTCAACATATAAATGGCACGTTGCGCAGGATAATGACCCGCCGCATGCACCTTCGATTTGGTCAATGCCAGCTTGAATGGCAACTTCCATTAACGACAGGCCTATCGCTGCGTCAACAACTTGCTCTTGACCATCGAGGTGTATAAACGTAACTGCAGGCATGTTTTAATCTTCCTTAGTGGTAATTCATTATTTGGTAAGCTTGTGCCAGAATTTGAGGAAAGCGTCAACATCATCCTGCGTAGTCTGCCAGCCCATTGACAGGCGCATAATCGGCACCGGCACATTAATATCAGGGCGCATTGCGGCAACTGTATTGCTGGTTTTCACCGTACCGCTTGAACATGCAGCGCCAGAGCTTGCGCAGATCCCTGCCATATCAGACTTCATGACCAATGTATCTTTATTGACATCATATATTAAAAACAGCGATGTGTTCGCGGTGCGCTCGCCATCATAGCCCAATATATCAACGCGCGGCGCGCCGTCTTTACGCTTTGCTTGCAACAGCTCCGTTTCAATTGCATCACGCCACGGGCGAATATGAGTTTCATAATGGCCAATTTCTTTTTGCGCAATTTCAGATGCTAAGCCCATTCCCGCAATGCCAGCGACATTTAGAGTCCCTGCACGCTGCATCGATTCTTGTGAGCCGCCAACAATCAGTTTCGGCGGTGGCTTTCCTTTGGCAAAAGCCAAAACGCCCACGCCCTGCGGCCCACCATATTTATGCGCCGAAAGCGTAATGTAATCCGCGCCAATTTTCTGCATATCCAAAGGAATTTTACCCGCAGCCTGCACCGCATCAGTATGAAACAATGCATCATATTGCCTACATAGGCGCCCAATTTCTTCGACGGGCTGCACTGCGCCAACTTCGTTATTCACATACATGACAGAGACAAAAGCTAGCTTCTCGGCCTTTTGTAGCAATGCTTCTAAATGCGCCAAGTCAATCTGCCCGTTAGAATCAACCTTAATCCGCTGCGCCTTGTCATTTGCCGCCTTACCCACGGCAGGGTGCTCAATTTCTGAGACGATATGGCTATAGCCTTCTAAGCCATAAAACAGCGTGTTATTGCCCTCACTCGCCCCAGAGTTAAATATCACCTGTTTCGCATCAATATTGAGGAAGGCGCCCATTTGTTCGCGCGCCTTTTCAACCACGCCATGGGCACGCCGCCCTGATAAATGCACAGCTGATGCGTTACCCACTATGCGCATTTCATCGCACATTAGCGCGACGACCTCATCACGCAGCGGCGCAGTTGCGTTATAATCGAAATAATGGATCTTACTCATATTCTTATATTCCTTTGTTTTCGTTCATAAAAGGTCAAAACAAAAACTATTATGACAAAATACAAAATCTTATTTTGTGTATTATTATCAGTGGTTTATCATTTTTGATTGGACATAGTAAATATTATGCGCTATCAAAATAGTCCAAATGTAAAAAACAATAATAAATATATACTACATTTGGGGTGTGTTTAAGCGGATTTATAAAAGCCGCAAAAGATATAACTATACAAACACAAAACCAGACAGATTGGAATAAAATGCCAGAAATTATCATTAACGGTCCAGAAGGCCGTCTTGAAGCTCGTTATACCCACTCTAAAATCAAAGATGCTCCATTAGCTTTAGTGCTGCACCCAGACCCAGAGCGCGGCGGCACAATGAATAACAAGATTTCATTCATGATGCACCAAGCATTTGTTGCACGTGGTTTTTCGACATTGCGTTTTAACTTCCGTGGCGTTGGTAAATCTCAAGGCATATTCGACAAAGGTGAAGGCGAATTAAGTGATGCTGCAACAGTATTAGACTGGATGCAGGACATTAATCCGAATGCACCTTATACTTGGATTGGCGGTTATACATTTGGTGCATGGATTGGTATGCAGCTTTTAATGCGCCGCCCAGAAATTAAAGGTTTCATTTCTGTTACACCGCCAGCAAATCAAGAAGATTTCTCATTCCTTGCCCCATGTCCACAATCAGGTTTGATTATTCATGGCGCAGAAGATGATCGCGTTGCCCCAGAATCTATCGTTGACCTTGTTGGTCGCCTCAACGAACAAAAAGGCATCAACATTGACCACCGCAAAATTGAAGGCGCAAACCATTTCTTCTCAAACCATACAGAAGAACTTGTGGCCCATATGCATGACCATATGAATGCACGCGGCGCAGGCGTAATGGGTGAAGTTGCTGTACCACGCATCGCACAGCGCGCAGCGAACCAAGGTTAATAACCGCCCGTAACATGCTATATAAAAAAGCGCACTTAATTTTAGTGCGCTTTTTATTTATCTGCGTTTTATCACCTAATTAAGCGAAATGCTTTTGTGCTTCCGCCAAAACGGCCTCCACATGCTCTTTCACTTTAACCTTGCGCCATACATGCAAAACCTTACCATCAGCGTCGATAAGGAATGTCGCGCGCTCTATGCCCATATATTTACGGCCATATAGGTTTTTCTCAACCCACACACCAAACGCTTCACATGCCGCGCCATCTTCATCGGCGATCAGGGTTAAATCTAAATTATGCTTATCAATAAATTTATCGTGCTTTGCGACTTTATCTTTTGATATGCCAATCACTTTTACGCCAAGAGAATCAAATTCTTTTTTATGCGCGGTAAAGGCTATCGCTTCTTTAGTGCATCCTGGGGTGTCGTCTTTGGGGTAAAAATACACCACGCTCGGGCACTTTAGCGCCGAAAACGTCATGCTTTCCCCTGATTTACTATCCACGGGCAAAGTGAAGTCAGCGACAACATCCCCTATTTCTAAACCACTCATGATAAATCTCCTATAAATGAACAGGCTAATAAGCTGTGCGCTGACAGATAAAAAGTCAATAAGCCTGCTAGGAAAAAATGAATCTAATCTTTATAGTCCATGAAACAGCAAAAATATAAAGTAAGTATCGTGAGCGCAGAAAACAGTAAACAAAAGCCCGCAATGTGGAAAAATATTGTCAGGACATGCATCTCTAAACATGCATTAAAGCTCATTGCAGAAACCCTTGCGGTTATCCTTGTTTTCATTTTGCTCTTTATTGGCGCGCTGATTTGGAAATTAAAATCCAGCCCGATAGATATTAGCTTCATTAAACCAGCCATCATGCAGGCGATTAATTCAGAAGATTCTGATTACCATGCAGATTTTCAGTATATTGTTATTGCGTGGCCTAATTTAGAAGGCGCTTTAAAACTCCGCGCCCTAGATATGCGCGTTAAATCCAAGGACAAAGAAGTCTTCAGCGTCGAACAGGCCGATTTATTTTTTGATGTCAAAGCTATGCTTAAAGGCAAGCTTGCCATTGATGAAGTGGTGCTTTACGGGCCGAAAGCGCATATCCTTCGTGATGAAAACAATAATTTCACCATTGATATTGCGACCCACAAAAAAACACCCGCTGCATTGCCTGACAAAAAAGACACACCAGACACAGATTTTGCAAATGAGCTCATTGATATGCTGGCCCATACCGAGCAAGAAGCCATAGCGGCTGACAGTAAACTCGGCTATCTCGACCGTTTGGAAATAAAAAACGCACAGATCATCGTCAGTGATAAACGCGCCCATATGACTTGGTTTTTACCACAGGTAAATGCCGCCGTTAATCGCTGGGAAAAAGGTGTCAGCGCGCGTTTAGATGTCAACTTATCGCCCCATACTAACAACGAAGAAAACCTGCTTAAAGCCGAGCTTAATTACGAACGTAACAGCGAAGAAATAGAAGCGAAATTAAACGTTACGAATTTTGATGTCGCTATCCTTTCGCGTTACATCAGGGAGCTTGCGCCTCTGCGTAAACATGATGCCCGCTTCAGCGCCCGCCTAGTCAGCAGCTTTGACAAAAACTTTAAGCTAGACAATGCCATTATTGATATCTCCGCGCCGAAAGTCATTCTCAATTTGCCAGATGAGTATGATTCTGAACGCAGCCTTGAGAATATAGAGCTCTCAGGCTTTTATGATAATATTAACCATAAATTCCAGCTTGATCTACGCTCCCTTGATGTCGTCGGCGCAAAGCTTAAAGGCAAGATATTAGGCACATTCAAGGATCAGCTTTATAAGTTCAAAGCGGATATTGCCACAGACAAATTAGGACTGGATCTTTTTACAACCTATTGGCCGCAAAGCTTGAAAAGCGAGTCTGCCGCGACATGGCTAACAGAAAAGATAACAAATGGCAGCTTTACTGATGTAAATGCCAGTGCAAATGCGGAATATGACTTCTCGACACACGCCCTCAGTCATGAGAATGCGCGCCTTGATTTTGCGTTTGAGGATATGAATATTGACTACCGTGCCCCCCTTATACCGATTAGCAAAGCTCGCGGCGAAGGTTTTATTGACCCCAACGGCCTGCAACTTACTGTACAAAAAGGCAATGTCGCAGACCTTGCGCTGTCAAATGCGCATGTCAGCTTAAAAGATATTTTTATCACCGGCGCAGGCATCGCCAATATTGGCCTCAACTTAAAAGGTGAGCTGCCCACTATTTTTGATTATATCTCGCGTGAGCCGATATCTCTCGGCGAAAGAATGGATTTCGCGCCTGCAGACACCAAGGGCCAAGCCAGCGTAGATGTGAAGCTCACATTCCCGACAATCAAAGACTTGCTGGCGTCTCAAGTTGAAGTTGTGGTTGATGCTGATTTAGACAAGGTCTTCATCCCCAAGGCCGTCAAAGACCAGCCTTTAACATCAGGGCCATTTAAATTGAAATATGATGGCGACAAACTCACATTAAACGGCAAAGGCAAAATACTAGACCGTCCGCTCACCCTTGATTGGACACGCTATATTGATGAAGACAAGCATAAAACATATTCTATAATCAATGCATCTTTCCAAGCAGATAAAACCTTAAGGGATGCCTTTAACATCGGCATAGATGATTACATCAACGGCACGCCAAAGGTCGATATAGTCTACAAAGAAGGCAAAAATACCAATAGCACCATTGAGGTCAAAGCCGACCTTACTCCCGCTGAATTCATGGTGAAGCCATTTAACTACAGCAAACCGCCAAAGGACAAGGCCAGTGCTTCTGCCCTTGTCATTCTTAAAGATGGCGAAGTACAGGAAATAAAGGACCTCAGCATCACCGCCGCCGATAGCGCCGTTAAAAACGCGCAGCTAAAATTTGGCAAAGTCGGCAAAGAATGGGACGTTAAAACCGCATCATTTAAAAATGCTAAAATATTAAAAAACACCTTTGACCTCAACATGACAAGAATGTCACAGCAGGTAATGCGCTTTGAAGTCGATGCGCGCTATCTTGACCTGTTGCCCTTTTTGTCTTTTAACAAAGAAAATGGCGCAGCGCAGGACAATAAAAAAACATCTGCAGCAAAACATAACGCGCCAAGCATAGAGGTCTTTGCCAAAGTCGCGCACCTCAACACCAGTAAGAAAGACGGCTTTATCAATAATGCGAAGGCCTACGTGCTTATCAGCCCTGATGATATTGTGAAACAATTAGAGCTTGATGCCACATCTGGCGGCAAAGCGATATATTTGCGCTACAAACCTGACCCAAAAACCAACGCTTTGGAGTTCCGCCTCGAGGCCGATGATGCCGGCGCATTTTTACGCGCTTTTGGTCTGTATGATAATGCCATTGGCGGTAATATCATCGTTTCAGGCCGACCAATTAAAAATGGCCACCCCAATGATATTCAGGGCGCGGCGCGCATTGAAGACTTTATGGTGATTAACGCCCCATCACTTGCACGACTGCTCAACGCGATGTCACTAACAGGGATTGAAGATTTGCTCACGGAAGACGGCATTAGTTTTGACCGCCTAGAAAGCGATATTAAGTGGACACTATCCGACAATGGCATTAGATTCCATTTTAATAATGGGCGTACATCGGGCGGGGCGCTCGGCCTCACCTTCGAAGGCAATATTCACCAAGGCAAGCGTAACGAAATTGACATTAACGGCACAATCGTCCCGATATCTTTTCTGAACAAGCTTGTGAGCAAAATACCGTTGCTTGGCGACATTTTAACAGGCGGTGATAATCAAGGCATATTCGCTGCGACATATACAATTAAAGGTACATCTGAGGAAACGAAAGTATCCATCAACCCGTTATCCGTACTGGCCCCTGGTATATTACGCCGCATTCTATTTGAAGGCGATAACAGCCAAGATAAGTAGAGCCTCCACACGCCCTCTAAGCCACGCAGACATAGGTTTTTGGCTGTCACCCCAATGACAGAACGCCAGACAACGCTCTACGCTCCTTAACGAGATCAGGTAATCAATTACGTATATATAATAGAGAAAACAGCGCCGTATGAAGTCGCTAATAAATTAGCCTGCAATCCATGCACGGATGCGTTTAATGCCAAGGCGATATGCCATTGGTATGCGCACCATGAAATATTCAACATCATCAAATTTTTTCGTTTTGACAATGCCTTCTAATTCTTTCATAAACTCGCTCAGCGCTCTCAAGCCAAAATTACCAGACATACCCTTCATTTCATGCGCGCGCTGCGCCAGCGTTGCCCAGTCTTTCTTCTGATGAGCATCATGCAAACCATTGAGAATTTCTTGCGCCTTTTCATCGAAGCCATCCAGCAAGCCAATCAATTCATCTTGATTCATCGACAGCTTTAATGCGTCGAGCAAGGAGCTCTCAAAAATCTTCCCGCGCGCTTCAATATCGGCAAGGAATGATGGATTATCTTCCCCCTCTACTTCATGCGCAGTCGCCCCCGCAACCAGTGAGTCAATATCCGCATCATCGCCACCTTCAAGTGTTTGCCCTTGCTGCATCATTTGTTGTAGCGGCGCAAATTCAGGCTCATTAGTGAAAGCGTTTTCAGATTCCTTATTGTCACCACCCTGCGTCGCAGCGTCGCCATCTATTTCCGAGGGCAGCGGCGGCAGGTCATTAGCATCAATCGTAAGCGAGGACGGTGCGTTAACCTTCAGGTCCGCAGCATTATCTGGCTGAACCTCAACTGCGGTGAGACTTGACGCGACAACCTCTGGCGCAGCATCACTCTGCGTTACACCTTGCACGCTCGTATCATCCAAGCCTTCGGCAATCCCTTCGCCGCTTATAAGTGTTTGGCGGATTTTTTGATATTTTTTGGTCGTAATCTCGTTTGAGAATACAGAGTTTTCCAGCTTACCCATAATCATTGCTAAGCTTTTGGGGTTTACAGGCTTTAAGACAAAATCATCCATCCCGGCTTGATAACATTCATGCACTGCATCCTGCCCCGAATTACCTGTCAGCGCCACAATGGGGATAGCCGATTTCTGCGCATGCTGCATTTCACGGATCATCTTCGTGGTTTCAAGGCCGCTAATGCCGCGCATATTGACATCCATTAAGACAAGGTCGAAATGATCTTTCATCAGCATTTCAATCGCTTCTTCACCGCTTTCAGCCTTAAAGCATTGATGACCAAGCTTATCAAGGAAACCATTGAGAACTTTAAGGTTGATGCTGTTATCATCAGCGGCGAGCACTTTATAAGACTTTCCACTCTGCGCAAACTGATCAAAGCCGCCATTATCTTCATTTAACGCCTCTGCAGGGTCGCCCTCTTGCATATCTAATGTAAAGAAGAAGGTTGAGCCTTCACTTTCCTTACTGCTGACACTAATCTCACCGCCCATAGCGTTAACAAGCTTTTGACAAATAGACAGACCAAGTCCTGTGCCGCCATATTTACGTGTTGTTTCGGCCTTTGCCTGTGTAAATGGCGTGAACAGCGTTTTTTGTGCTTCTGCAGATAGGCCAATGCCAGAATCCTGCACGCCAAAATAAAGCGAATGCACGGTCTCACTACCCGATAGCGTTGCGATTTTGGATTTATCTTCCGTGCTTGCTGTACCCATATCTATCGTTTTGACCAAGATACGCACATCACCATGGTCGGTAAATTTAATCGCATTACTTAAAAGGTTAAGCACAACTTGGCGCAAGCGCGTCGGGTCACCGACAACATACTCAGGCACCTCAGGTTCAATCGACAAGATCAGCCCGATATTTTTGGCTTCTGCATGGCCGGTCATCAAGCGCTCAATGCCCTGCATCATGCGGCGAACATCAAAGGAGATAATCTCCAAATCAAGCTTGCCGCTTTCAATTTTTTCATAGTCCAAAATATCATTAAGAAGCGCGAGCATCGCTTCGCCAGAATCTTGGATTGTCTGCGCGTAATCTTTTTGCACTGCGCCTAGCTGCGTACCAAGCAATAACTTCACCATCCCTAAAACGCCCGTAATCGGTGTTCTGATCTCATGGCTGATAACGGCAAGGAATGCTGATTTCGCTTTATTGGCTTCATCAGCGATGTCTTTCGCTTTGCGCATTTCATCCGTTTTCTCAGCTTCGCGCGTACGCGCCTCATCAAGCAGTTCACGCTCGCGGTCTAACACGCGCAATAAACGCTCACGATCCGCGATATCTTTTGAATCGCGGAAATCCGATGTGCTTTGAAACACGTTTTTACTTAAGCCTGAAAGCGGCGCTGCCGTTTTGCGGTCAGTCGGACGGCGGATAGGCATTGAAAGTATTAACAATAGCGATAAAACAAGCTGCCCATAGACATATGCATATGTCACATATTGCGCATAATAAGGTATCGGGAATTCAATAGCGATACTGCCGATCAAATATGATAGCGTATATAAAACGCCTGCAATAATAATCAAATATTTCACCAAAACGCGCGAGCGCAAATTCGCCGCGAATAGCATCATGCTGACCCCTGCCATCATACAAATAGCTACAAGATAAACAAAATACGCATAATCATCAGGCACAGCAATAACGCTAAACGCCGTAATAATTACGGCCAAGACAGGTAGAGCCATAGAAAGCTGCCGGACAAGAACAGAACTAATCACCTTGTCATAGAAATAATTATAAAAGACAAAGAAAACAGAGACCTGCATCAGAATATAACTAAAAAACAATGTTTTTTCGTGTAAGCTATGGTCAATATATAACACCGTATTTTCGGTTAAATAATGCACAAGACCAAACAGCAAGAACAAGCTGCCGAACAATTGGTGCGGCTTACGATAGATCAAAGAAAACGTCACCATCATAAACAGCAGCGCAATATACAAATAAACCGTCATATTGTGACGGTCGAGTAATTTGATACCGCGTCCAAAATACTGCGTTTTTTTAGACAAACGCGGCGCGATGATAAACGGTTTTTTTGATGCGGGCTCAACATAAAACATAAGTTGAGATGTCTCGCCTATTGGCAAGTCGAGCATCAACGCACCTTCAATCAGATTATCACGCTTTTCTGTTTCTTCGTTTTCGTTACCAAAAATTTTTAAAATCAATTTACGAGACGTAACATCATAAGCCATAATCTTACGCACAAAACCTGAACGCCCATTAAACGTGTCTCCAAAATCAAGCACCCAATTTTCGGTCTCTGATTGGTTGTTAATGCGCAAAAGCATCCAATAGGATGATGATGCTGTGGTCAGGCGCAAAGTATTCTCATCAGATAAAAAAGATTCAGGATCGGCTGTAATCTCTTTCCACGCGGCAGATAAATTATATTTTTTGAATTTGTCTTCAAACAGGAAGACTTTGTTTTTTAAATCGACATGTGAAATCTCTGAATTCAGCGCGACAACACCATGGGCCTGTGCCTGTGCATGAACAGCGCAAAAAAAGCTACATAGCAGCGCCAAAGAAAACAAACAAACGCGAAAAGCTCCAAAGCCATGAAGCCATGAGCGTAGGAGCAAAGAATGAAATTTAAAATGAAGCCGCGAAATACGTTGGATCAAAAAGAATCTTCCTTAGAAGCTATAGATTTAAGACCAGTTAATTAACGTTGCCGCCAAAACAATAAGCGTCGCAATAACAAGCACGGTGCTTACTTTGGTGAATTTAACAAAAGCGCCCCAAGTGTGCTGCGCATTTTCCAGTGCTTCTGTATCAACAGAAACCTTTTTAGAACTAGCCATTACGAACCTTTCAAAATGAAATCATACAATAAAGAACCATATTGTATATTATTTTAACGATAAATCTTTAATTGATTTTAAATAAGCCACATAAAATCAACATTTTATTCTATCACCATCCCGTAATTAAATAAATGGCTAAGCTGCAAATAATATATGCGCAACAACTGTGCATCACTGCCAAGCTTTACACAGAAATTCTTGCGTATTTTTGTGAAGAGTTGCAGTATAAACCATTCCGTTAAAAACACACTTAAGCATAAATAAAATAAAGCGAAAACATATGATAAAGACGAAAATGCGTATACTGACCCTCATTGCCCTTATCTTTGTTTTATTCACCGCAAACGCATATGCATCAGATGACGTCTTTGTCGTGCAAGACATTAAGGCTGAGGCCACAGCCAAAAGCGCCGTCGCTGCGCGCGAAATAGCCTTTAACAAAGCGCTTTCGCGTTCTTTCAAGCTGTTAACGACGCGCCTTGTTAGCAAAGACCAGCAAGATACCATTAGTATTCCAACGAGCGATGAAATCGCCGGTATGGTGCTTGACTTTGAGATTACATCAGAAAAATCATCCCGTACCAGTTACCGCGCGACCTATACAATTCGTTACAACAAACAAGATATTCGTAATTATTTTGGTCAGCAACAAGTCACCTATACTGACATTTCAGGGCAAAGTTTACTTGTGATCCCTTTTTTACAAATGGGCAACCAAACCATTCTATGGAATGCGCAAAACCCGTTTCTAAGCGGCTGGCAAGAAAGCCTGAATCAAAAAAACGCCCTGACGAAAATCGTCGTGCCGATTAATGACCTGCAAGACATGATCGACATTAAAGATAACGAAGCGCTGACATATAAAAAAGAGAACATCGCACGTATGATTTCGCGTTATCACGCAAAAGAAGCCGTTATTCTTATAGCTTCGCCGAGTAATGGCATTGAAAACTTACAAACATCTCCATTAAATATTTACATTTACAAGACCCATAACAGCTATCCTGAATATATTGAAACTTTGGAAATACGCCCATCATCACGCGCAGATATCGTTAGCAAATCGATCAAAGAAACCAAACGTTTCTTGCAAGATGAATGGAAGCGCCAACACTCCACCACGCCATCAGAAGGCTTAAAAGCATACAATGTTGTCGTGCGTTTTCCAACAATTGACCAATGGGTAAAAACCAAAACAGTGTTGGAACAAAACATTGGCAAGGAAAGCATCGCGCTTAAATCTCTGCGGACAAAAGAAGCAACATTACAGATTAATTTCGCAGGTAATATAAACAGCCTCGACTTATCTCTACGCCGCGCGGGATACGCATTGCGCCCCGTTGGCGCAGGTTATTTTGAAATCTACGCCGCCAATTAAACAGGACATATAAACGATGAGTATTGAAAAACAAAGCATCTTTTGGCTATGCATTTTATCATTGGTTTTGTTTAGCTTTTGGGCGCTACAATCCGTATTACTCCCATTCGTTTTGGGCGCAGCCATTGCTTACCTGCTAGATCCGTTTGTTGAACGTCTCGACAAATGGGGCATGAACCGAAGCCTGTCCACCATTTTTATGTTGGTCACGTGTTTCCTTGTGCTGACATCAATACTTATCCTGATCGTCCCTGCGCTTTATAACGAGCTTAAAACATTGGTTGAAGCCATACCAAGCTATATAGAAAGCTTAAAAAGCCTTTCTGCGCCTTATATAGAAATCATCAAGCAAAAAACAGGGTTAGAAAGCCAAAGCGATATCCTTGCCATTTTATTTGAGCAAAAAGACACAGCCCTCAAAGCCAGCAACAAATTTTTAAGCGGCCTTGCCGCAGGCGGCAGCTCGGTGCTTTCTATTTTGTCCATCTTGGCACTCACCCCACTTTCAGCCTTCTTCTTTATCAGGGAGTGGCCGAAAATCATGAAATATTTGGAAGGCCTTATGCCAAGACGCCACGAAAAAACACTCAAAACACTACTCACCCGTATGCATAACATTGTTTCCGGCTTTATTCGCGGCCAATTAATGGTCGCGTGTTTCTTGGCTATCTTCTATGCCATCGCCCTTAAACTTGCGGGGCTAGAATACGGCGTAATTATTGGCTTAAGTGCGGGGGCATTGTCCATCATCCCTATGCTTGGCGCAATTGGTGGCCTGTTCGCTGCTACCGTGACCGCATGGCTAACAACTGGTGAAATTGGCTATACAGGGCTGATTGCTGGCATATTTATTTTTGGTCAAATCATCGAAGGCAATTTCCTTACCCCAAAACTTGTTGGCGACCAAGTCGGACTGCATCCTTTATGGGTCATCTTCTCTGTTCTAGCGGGCGGTGCATTAATGGGCATAGCAGGCATGTTCCTTGCTGTTCCTGTCGCCGCAATTATCGGCGTGCTGATCGGCTTTGCCATATCCCAATATAAAGCAACCCAGCTTTACACCGGAAAACAAGCGCAGGAAACCAAAGCGAAGCCAGCCGCAAAACGTAAAACGCCAAAGAAAACAGAAAAATCAGCTTAACCTTGGCGCGTTTTTCAGCTATATCATAGTGCTATGACAGATAAAAATGCAGCATATACGCAAATTCCACTAGACCTTCAGCATCGCGCGGCTTATGGGCGCGAAGATTTTTTGATTGCCTCTAACAATCAGGATGCTGCTGCATGGGTTGACCGTTGGCCTGAATGGCCCGCCCCCGCCCTCATTTTATATGGGCCGCCGGCAAGCGGTAAGACACATCTCTGTGCCGTATGGGCACAGAAAAGCAATGCAGTTTTGCTGAACCCTGACGATATTATAAATAATGACGCAGAGCAAATTAGCCAAATGGCAGACCATATAGCCTTGCGCCATGCCGATTTATTAATTGGCGACCGTCGCTGTGAAGAGAAGCTTTTCCACCTTTATAATATATTAAAGGAATCGCAACGCAGCGTATTGTTGACAAGCCGCGCACCCGCTATAGCCCTGAATTTTGAGATACCAGATTTAGCCTCGCGCTTACGTGCTGCGCCGAGCATCGCGATCGCCCCGCCTGATGAAATGCTGCTCACAGCTTTGCTTGTAAAATTATTCCGTGACCGTCAAATCACGATTAATGAAGATGTTCTGCAATATATTTTGCCGCGTATGGAACGTTCCTTCGCTGCCGCGCGCGACCTTGTCACGCAGGCCGATGCCCGCGCGCTATCCGAAAAGCGCAATATAACAATTCCCTTAATTCGCGAAATTTTGATGGCTGAATATTAGACGTTATCAATAACATCTACGGTATAAATCGTACCGCCATCATCATATGTATAGGTCGTAGTATTACCAACTGTACCCGACAATGTTAAGCCGGAACCATCAAAACTGAAACCTGTACCAGAATCCATTTGGATAGTTAAATTATCCGTATTATCGTCACCAAGAATACCCTTCAGATCTTCCCCTGCGAGCGAGAAGCTACCGCCAGTCGATGTGATATTTGTGAAATCAAGCTCTTCAATATCACTAAATACAGCCGCTAAATCTGTGCCATCAAAGCCATCACCGCCAAAGGTATCTAAATCCATAGATGTTGCATTAAACGTTAATGTATCCAAGCCCGCACCGCCATCAATCGCCGTAAAGTTGGTAAGGTCATCTGCATCCATTACAAAGGCATCTGCACCTGCGCCAAGAATAAGGTTTTCAATCTCGGTGAAATTATCTTGGTTGCTACTATCACCGATTTTTGTCGCAGTTTCATTTGTAAGGTCGAGGTTAATGTCACCTGACACGGCACTAAAGTCAATTGTATCACTGCCGCCAACGCCGCCATCGTAACTATCTGTACCGATGCTACCAAGGAACAAGTCATCGCCTGCTTCACCAAATAATGCGTCATTACCAGCGCCGCCATCTAACGTATCATTGTCATCGCCGCCATATAATGTGTCATCACCGCCATCACCATCAAGCGTATCATTACCGCCCATACCGTTCAGGATATTGGTCAAAGTGTCACCGGTCAGAATATCCGCAACAGATGAACCTGTAACATTTTCAATATTGACTATATTATCGCCGACACTGCCGCCAATTGATACGTCAACAGCATTAGAGCCATCAAGGTCAACCACAATGCTCTGCGCTAAGTCTGAATAATCAATCGTATCAATATTCGCGCCACCATCAATGATGTCGATAACGCCATCATCAGTTGACACTTCAATAATATCATCGCCAGCGCCGGCATCAATTGTATCTAGGCCTGCGCCGCCATCTATAACGTCAGCGCCGCCATTACCTGTAAGAACGTTCGCCGCGCTATCGCCAATAATTGTATCCGCAAAGTTTGAACCAATAACATTCTCAATGTTTTTAATCGTGTCGTCAGCCGAACCATTAATGCTTACTGATGCATCGGTGCTACCGTTCAACGTAACGATAATACCGCTCGCAACGCCGCTAATACCTGAATAGTTAACCACGTCAGCTGCGCCGCCATTACCATCAAAATAGTTATCTTCGCCTGTAATGCCGATGAAGCTATCGTTACCCGCCGTACCGATGAAGCCTTCAATACCTGTAATTGCATCATTACCCATAGTATCGCCAAAGTTTTCGAGGCGCGCATCCGCAATAGCCTGCGTTAAATCAACCGTGATATACCCCGCAAGGCTGCTTGCATCTAAGATATCTAAGCCTGCATCACCATTAAATTGGTCGCCTGCATTATCATTGTTGATGATAAACAAGTCAGCATCCGCACCGCCATGGAAAATATCTGCTGCGGCGCCGCCTATGAATGTATCAGCGCCAGTACCGCCGCGGAAGATCATACCATCACTATCTGCCGTGAATATATCATTATAATCTGTACCAACAATCTCATTGATGTTTGTAATATCATCTGTGCCAGAGCTTACACCTGTTACTTCGCCTGCGCTCACTGACATATCGACGACAATTGCGTTTGCTTCACTAGCGTAATCAAGTTTATCTATGCCGGTGCCGCCATCAATAACGTCATCACCTGCGCCGCCGATAATTGTATCATTGCCCGCACCGCCGAGTAAGGTATCCGCGCCAGCGCCGCCATCTAAATAATCCGCAGCGCCTTGACCGTCTAATGTATCCGCGCCATCATTACCGATCAAACGGTTAACGAGCGCGTCACCTGTGATTGTATCAGCCGCATCAGTACCAATGATATTTTCTACGCCGTTTAGAACATCTTCATCTGCAGATCCGCTCACTGTGACATTCACATTGTTGCTACCATTTAGCGCCACAACAATCGGCCCGCTATGCGCAGAATAATCAACCGTATCACTACCCGCCCCGCCAGTGATAGTATTGTTCACACCTTCTTCGCCATAGGCCGTGTCATTACCGCTTGAAAGCACAACGTTTTCAATCGAGTCAATCACATCTGCGCCGTTACCAGTGGCAGTAAGCGTATTGCCCACAAGGTCAATGACAATCGCACCGCCGCTTAACGCGCTTAGGTCTATTGTATCAAGCCCCGCATCACCATAGAAGCTATCAACAACGCCGTCTGCGCTAACAGTAAAGCTGTCATTATCATTACCGCCATAAAGAATTTCTGCGCCGCCCGCATCGGTAAAGCTATCCGCGCCGTCTTCACCGTAAACTGTTACTGCATAATTGCCGCCTGTATATGTGTCAGCAAGGTCAGTTGCATAAATAATCTCGATATTATCATTTAGTGTATCATTATTATTATGATCATCATTAATCACGGCGGTCGTAAGGTTGATATTCACGCTGTTACTGCCACCGCCTAAACGATAATCAAGAACGTCAATGCCATTACCGCCCGTTAAAATATCAGTACCGGCACCACCAATTAACGTATCATTACCATCTTCACCACGGAGCTGATCACCGCCATCACCGCCATAAAGAATATCATTCCCCGTGCCGCCATATAATGTGTCAGTACCCGTGCCACCAAAGAGCGTATCTTGGTCTGCGCCACCGGTAAGAACATCATTACCTGCAAGCCCCCAAATCGTATCATCGCCGGCAAGACCGTCAATCGTATTCGCGCCCGAAGAACCCGTTAACGAATCTGCCCCTGCCGTCGCTTCAATTACGCCAATATCAAGGCTGAGCGTGAAGGTTTCACCAGCATAAGTAATTGTGTAATCATTGCCACTCGGGGTAACACTTGTTGCATCGGCCATCGTCGCATCGAAAGCAAAGCCATCATCCGCATGGATCGTTAATGTCTTACCACCCGCAATACCTGACCCACCAAGCAGAGCATAAACATCAGCCGCATTAATAACCAAAGGATTTGCAGATACAATTTCAGCCTCTGTTAGATCAATATCTTCGATATTCACAAAATTCGTTGCTAAATCCGAAAGATCAAAATCAATATCGCCACTTAAGACTTCAATTGTATCAACGCCAGTAGCCGCGCCCGCATCATATATATTACTTGTCACCGCAAGCGCCGCGATAACTGTGGCTGTGATGCGGAACACATCATCCTGCGCCGTGCCGTTAATACGTTCAATATTATAGAGTCTATCCGTACCGTTCGCGCCGCCAGAATCCTGTTGAACGGTTACATCATCTTTACCTGTTTGAAGGTCGACAATAATCAGCGCGGCGTCATTGGTATAATCAACAGTATCAATACCTGCTTCACCATCAATCGTGTCATTATCACGGCCAGCATCGACAAAGTCATTACCGGCGCCCAAATCAAGCACATCATTACCAAATGAGGTATAAAGCGTATCATCACCAGTTGAACCCGTAACCACATCATTACCGCGCGCCGTATGGATAATTTCAACGCCGCTTACATTACCAGCAGCCAAAGAATCAACATCATAATCACCTGTTGTCAGGTCAAGTGAAACAGCGGCTGTAGAAACACTCGATATCAAATATGCTGTATCCGTATCTGCGCCGCCGATTAATACATCTAAATCACCTACGCCGCCGCCTGTGCCGTAAATTGTATCATCACCAGCGCCGCCATCAATCGTGTTGCCGCCCGTCGCGCCGCCTTGGAATGTATCATCATAATCAGAACCTGTTGTGTTTTCGATGCCAATTAATGTATCCGTATCGCCCCAACCATCTGTCGCAGACCCTGTAGAAAGGTTAACGTAAACGCCGGCGATATCATAAGAATAATTCGCAATATCTTCTGCTGATTGCGGCCCGCCATTTGTGTCGCTACCATCAAGCGTATCATTACCTTGCATACCCGCCATATCAACGCCATCAGATGATGCTGTTGCATAGATAATATTATCGGCGTCGCTACCAATAACTGTAATCATGCTGATATTTGAACCCGCAACAACGTTTTCAAAGCCGATAATTGTATTCACTTCACCGTTATATGATGCTGTTTCATTGGTTAAATCAATAACAGTGCCATCTGTACCAGTATTACGGCGCACTTCAATTGTATCAATGCCGTCACCGCCATCTAAATAATCATCAGCGCCATCACTATTGAAAATGGTCATGTAATCATCACCAAGGCCGCCAAAGGCTGTATCTACGCCTGCGTCGCCACCAACATCCATCGTGAAATTATCATTACCGTCGCCGCCTTCAAGCCAATCATTACCCGTGCCGCCATGCAGTTGGTCATCATTATCGCCGCCATAAAGCGTGTCATCGCCAGCATCGCCAAAAAGCTGATCCGCGCCCGCATCACCATAAAGCGTATCATTACCGTTCTCGCCGTAAATTTCATCCTGACCATCACCGCCATAGATCAGATCGTTACCATCAAAGCCTTCAATCGTATCACGCCCAGCGCCGGCATAAACGGTATCATCACCTTCATCAGCATAGATCTCATCGTCACCCGTGCCCGTTGTAATAACATCAGCCCCCGTGCCACCATAAATAAAGTTATCTCCATCTCCGCCATCAATGGTGTCGTCTCCAGCACGGCCTTCAATAGTGTTGTTATTAATGTCACCAGTAATTGTATCAACAAGATCTGTACCGCGTACATGCGTGAAATAAAAGACATGGTCCGTATCGCCGTAAGTATCAATGGCTGTGCCTTCATTACTGCCATTCAAGGTCACCGTCACACCATTCGCACCGCCTTCAGCATTATAATCAAGCCAGTTACCTTCATGTGCCGTTCCGACGTAACCTCCATCAACACTAAGGCCGCCAGATTCATCACTACCATAGAGCCAATCTTCGCCTGCGCCGCCATTAATGTAATCTCTACCGTCAGCGCCGGTAATTGTGTTGCTTGCCGCATTACCATAAATCGTATCAGTATCGGTGTCGTCATTCATTATGACATTTTCAAAACCATCAATAAAATCAACATAGCCTGTACCTGAGGTCACTGTTCCCGCAGCAAGGTTAACAATAATATCACCAGAGAACCTTTCGAACAGAAGGGTATCCCCTGTATCATTATCTACACCATCAAAGCTTGCATAAATATAATCAACGTCATTATCGCCCATTAGACGAACATTATCGTCGCCATCACCGCCATAGATCGTGTCTGCGCCATAACCATCTAGCAGCCAGTCATCACCATCATAGCCATGGATCGTATCATCGCCATCATTACCTTTAATGTTGTTATTCGCTGCATCACCTTGCAAAATATCATTATAATGCGAGCCACGGATGTTTTCAAAACCAGATATCACATCCGCGCCAATATTAACCGTGCCGCCACCAATATTTGTAATGGTTTGGCTGCCGCCATTATCAAGGTTTATTTCAACGCCTGCTGTTGCCTGCTCTGCAGATAGCGTATCTGTACCCGTGCCACCATCATATGTATCAATAACGCCATCTGATGAAAGATAAATCACGTCATTATCTGTACCGCCACTAACCGTATCTGCGCCTGCACCGCCCAATAATATATCATCACCCACGCCACCATCTAACGTATCATCACCGCTAGCAGCATAGATTGTATCA
>MDTB01086740.1_pt1 | contig 29255 bp, 19 predicted proteins | sample 811161 | NCBI WGS metagenome assembly MDTB01 (sample SAMN05326650, study PRJNA326480) | marine metagenome | isolation source: seawater | place: Mediterranean Sea | collected 2009
AAATTTAAAAGAACAAGAAGACGTTTGGGAAAAAATTTGTAAACATTTAAAATGGGAATTTATTTCTTCAATATAGTAATATGAAAACTTTAAAAAACCTATCTGTTATAATACTATTTGTAGGTTTTATATTTTTGACAATTTATATTACTAAATCCTACTACGTTTTCAACGATTTACAATACCAAGAAATTGTCAATAAATTGTTAGCTGAAGAGAAAAAAAGAGCTATAGATAGTGAATTAGTAAAACAAGAAAAACTTCCGACAAAAATGTTCGAAATTATGTTTAAAAAACCAACACCATGGATGGGCTATACTGATGACCTTACAAAAGATTTTAATGATGGTGATAAAGAAAATGAAAAACAAACATCGGCTCTTAAGGATGAAAATAAAGATATCAAAAAAAGAATAGCTGAAATATCTAATAAAATGACAATTATTAAAAATATGAGCAATTCAAATAAAAAGGAAAAAGATAAATTACAAAAATCTTTAAATTTATCAGATATGAGAATTTTAAAAACAATTAATGATTTACAAAAAGAACAAAATATGGTAGTAGACAATATAAACAAATTATCATCAAATCTAAAAACGTTAGATATATATGTTGTAAATACTGAACCAATAAAAGATATATTATCAAAAGAATTACTTGCTGAGTACAATAAAAAATTAGCAGATAGAATAAATACACAAAAAAGGTTAGAAATTGAAAATATTAGCTATACTAACTTGAAAGAAAAAATTAAAAAGAGTAAAACTTTACAAAAAAAGGGAGGTAAAGAAGAAAGTAATCAAATTAATGCAATTGAGATTTCAGAAAAAAGACTATTAAATCAAAAATTAGATTTAACATCAGAATTATCTAAACTCAACACTAAATTAGATGAAAATAATGAAAAAATTAAATCAATAAATTCAATAACAACAATGCAAATAAATTCAGTTTAAAACAATTTTTATTTTTAGCTAAAAAAATTGATTTAAATATTTGTCAACATTTAAATACATAATAATGTCAGTCGATTTACTTACTGAAGATACCCTTTTACCAACTGGTCAAAACTTTGTATGTATTAGTTTTCTTAAAGATCCTGATAGTAGAACATCTTTGTCAGGTATCAAAATTAGAGGTGTTTTTGATAAATTAGATGAAGCTCAAAATTTTGCTAAAAAACTTCAATCATTTGATACATTACACAATATTTATGTAGGAGAAATGGGAAAGTGGTTAGCATTTGATCCTGATCCAAACTCAAAAGCAGCTGGATCACCAGAATATGCAAATGATGAATTAAACAAAATTATGAAGGCTCATATAGAATCAAATGAAAAATCAAAGATTCTTCATGAACAATACAAAAATCAAAAAGCAAGAGAAAATGTTGAGGAAACAATTAAAACTTCAAATGATAATAAAGAAGATGTTAAGAAACAATTATCAAAAACTGAAGATGAAACTGAAAAAGAAACTTTAAAACAAAAACTATCAGATATTGAAGAATCAATTAAAACTCTTGAATTGAAGAAGAAAGAATATGCAAAACAAGAAAAATTATGTAATAATCAATTAGAAAAAAAAGATAAATCAAAAAAAGTAGATGTTTAATTATATTCTCCAGAATCATCTTTTATTTTTTTAACATTAACTTTAAAATTATTTCTTTTTCTGCTTAGTATATCACTAGGATCAAATAACATTGGTCTTTTATTCCATTCTGGATCATAATATTTTTTATGATATTTATTAAATATTCTAGATCCCATTTTAAATTCGGGTACTTTTTTAGCCTTGTACCAAAAAACCTTGTCTGTAATATTACTACTGTGAATCCTATTATTTATAACCATAACACCATAATTTTGTGTTACTTCAGAAAATACTTGTTTAAATATATCAAATGAAGGAAACATCCCAGCATAATGTTCATATAATCTTTTTTGATTTGATATAAAATCTTCTGCTAACAAGAAAATATAATCGAAATTACTTCTCATTTCTGGAGGTATACCTACAGCATATTGCATTGTTAAAATAAAAGAAACATGATGATGCCTACCATTAAAAAAAAGTTCTAGTATATTTTGATCTTTTACCCAAGTTCCTTTAGAACTCATACAATCATCCATAACCAACATTATTCTATCATCTTTTTCTTTTTTGCCTTCTGCTAATCTATTTTTATTATCTCCATTGCATTTAGCTTGCCTTTGATAAATTTTTGTTAGAATGTCTGTATCAAAATTATCATATATAAAAGAATCCGCTATAAAATCTCCATAAAATCTATTTAACTTTTCAGTTCTACTTATAACTACTGCAGTAGGTAAATCTTTTTTATGATACAATATTTCTCTTGTCAAATAACTCTTTCCTGATGCTCTTTTTGCAATCATAGCTATAGTTGCATGATCAACCATCTTATCTATTCTAAATTTCTTAAGTCTTAATTGAGATCCTCCAGCTCTTATATCTAAGTGACTCATTAATTACAAACATTTAGAAAAAAATGTTTGTAAAAAATTAAACGAATTAGAAGTTTCCTAAATCAGTAAAAATTGACTGTCCATCTAGAGTTGCAGGTTTGCTAAATGGAAGTACAAATTGTAGGCAACTAGGCTGTTCATCAGTTATATGAGATACAATAATACCAATAATAGCTGATGAAAGCAAAGGTGTTTTTATCTTATCAAAGATTGATCTTCTTTTACAGGTTTTATCTAAAGTTTGAAATAAGTAAACTAAAATAAATGTTCCAAAGATAAAATATATAATTTTTTTCATTATATTAACTTTAGAGAGAAAATTTCAAACTTAAAATAGTTTTTTTTTCTAAACCATTATAATGTTGAAAATAACAAATAAAGAAAAATGTAAAAGAATTATTAAATATATTTTAATGGGACTTATTATGTTGGTTTCACTTAGATATATACCAAATCAATTATTGGATAATTCAGAATTAATTACAATCTCTTTTATTTCATCAATATCATTTGCCATATTAGATATGATATCACCTTCTATTTTGATTAGTCAAAAAACAATAAATAATTAGATTTTTTATTTATAAAGTCTTATAATTACCTTATAAATAAATCAATGCTTAGTATGTATTTAAGTAATTTGCAAAAAACTTACTCTTATTAATTTCATCATTTTTTTGCTGAGAATTTAATGATGAATCATGAGATGAATTTGAATTAGAAAATACTTCTTGATAATTTGATTGATTGTCTACTACTAATGTTGAATCAGTATCAGAATCACCTAAATCATTCTTAAGAAGTTTTTCTAATTTACTGTCCAATTCTGATTGAGATTTATTAATTTGATTCATTTTATTAGAAGCTGATTGAAATACATCTCTAGTATTATCATTTGATAGATTATTAGAATTTGAATTATTATTTGAATTTGGATGATTATTATTAGATGAATCATTATTAATTTTTTTTACAGATGAGTTGTTAATTGAAGAATGATTTTCATCTTTTGCTATAAAAGTTTCATCAATACTATTTGTATTTGCTGAATCTGTATTATTATTATTTACTGAATTTCCTCCAATTTGTCTATCATTATTTGAATTAGTTTTCTCAAATTCACTTATATTAGTTTGTTTACTCAAATCAAGACTTTTTTCATTAATAATATCTAAAATTTTATTTTGTACAGAATTTTCATCTGATGTTCCTGACAATTTAACTTCAGAATTTAATATTTTAACAGATGAATCATTACCACCTCTCATTTGTGAAATATTATTTACATTATTTGGAGAAATTCTATTTACTGAATTAGTTGGAATAATTGGATTAACAATTTGATTATTTGTAGATTGATTATTAGTTTGTTGTTTAAGAGATAATGGAAGAGGTAATGGACTTTCTTTATTTACTGCAAAAATATTATTATTTATATCATCTTGTACATAATTATCCATAAGTGTGACACCGTCATTATGATCTAAAATTTCATTTGGATAAACTACCTTAAATGTTTTATTATTCTTATTCAAATAGGAATCAAGTATAATCTTAATTGGAAGTAATCTTCTTACTGACTCTTCAATAGCATTGCCAATAATATTTAAAACTTCTCTTTGATTTCTCTTAATTTCAACAGGAGTATATAAATGATAGAATAAAAATGGATTATTGTAAATTTCTCTTGATGATTCAATATAAATATTCCTAATAAATTCTTTGAAATTAAATTCACTTATTAAGTTGTTGATATCAAAATCAATTTCAGATCCAAATATCATAATATTGTAAGTTGCTTTTATTGATGCTTTAATTAAATTATTTAACAATTCAAAATTATTATCTAAATCTAGAATCCCTCTTATTCTCATAACTTCATTGTTTAAAATTTCATCAGTCCATTTAGGAACTCTTTTTAGTAACGATTGAAATACTTTCAGAAAATCATCATTGTTAGATACTTCTCTTGTTTTAGTATAAATAGAATTAAGACCATCAAAAATAATTTTTGTTAATAGATTTTTTATTCTAATCATATATTCGTTTTTAACTGTTACTAATATATTCATATATACTAACAATTAGATTAAAAGTTTATCAAATATCGTAAACTTTAAATTGAATCAAAATTTTTGATTCAATTTATAGTTAATTTATTTGAATCAAAAATTTTTGATTCAATAAAATTTATTTATTTATTTATTTATTTATTTATTTACATTCGGTTCTATTTCCACCTCTTTCTTCTAAAGTCTTCATATCTTTGGCAGTAACACATAAACAACCACCACCAGATCCATTTGCACACATTAAGTTAGATCCAACATAACCTTTTGGAGGTTCATTTTTAATGTGTGGTACTGACCATTGAGTATGAAGACAACAATTCTTTGAACATTGTTTTGTATCAAATTTATTGATTTTATGATCATTTCCTAATACTTGCATACCTTCTTTTAATATTTGTTTATCTTGATTAAATTGTTTTTCTAATAATGGCATTAAGTATGTAAAAAATAAAAATGCAATTATTACACCAAAAACAAGAATAGTGTCTTTATCAGAAGTTTTCATTCCCATATATATACTTTGATAGATAAAAAATTTTTATATATGAAAATATCTTTCAAATAGAAATTTAGATAAAATATTTTTTTCTAAATTGATTTTTTTTCTAAAGTTTCTATATATGTCAAATAAAGAAAACATTATTAAAAAGATAAACGATAACTTTATCAAAAAACAGAAAGAAATTAAAAAAATAATTGATCTAGAAAAAAATTATCAAACAACCATTTCAACAGATAATTTTGATGTACTAAACTTTAATATGAACGATAAATTTAAATTTAGTTCCAAATTCAATTACTACGGAATTGTTGATCATAACGATATATTTCACTGGTCCGATTCATTTCATGGTGTAGACATCAGATTTATGGAACAAATTGAAAAAATTAAAAGTTACTCTAATCTTTTTGATAATTCTAATGATCCTGATCACTTATTCTATTATCAAGTTTTAACATCAGATAAATTTTTAATGGATATAAATGAACAATTCAAATTTATTAAATTACTTATGTATCTTGATAAATCATATTATTTTATTGAACCAACATTAAATGAAAGAACTAAAGCTATTATTACATTGAAAGAACATAATAATAGCAAATTTTTTGAGAAAAAATTCTAAGTTTTTGCTGTCTCACCAATTATCTTATTTATATTTTTCTTTTCTTTTGAGTTTAATTTTATGAATTCTGTAGTTTTATCAATCTTCAAACATAATTCCAAATCCTTTATATTAAAATTTTGACTATATGATTTTAATATATTTATTAATATTTCTTCCTTACCATCTGACATTAAATAATTTGAAATTCTATTTAAATGTAATATATCTTGAAGTGATTTATTTGGTAATAATTTAGACAAGTTACTAATATTCTTCTTATTAATATTTTTTAATGATGTTTTATTTAGATCTGAACTAAACTTAATATCTGTTAATTTTACCTCTTTACTATAGCAATTATTTATCCAGTAATTGGTATATACACATGAGAAAAAACAATGAATTTTCTGTAAAAACCAATTTTGATCTGTATAAATACTCGTTTCTACAATATCACCTATTGATATACTATCACTAATTTCAAATATTTGATCTATTAACTTTTGACTATCTAAAGTTGATTTAAATAATACTCTTTTTGGAAAATTTTCATGAATCATTAATGGTAATAAAACTTTATCATTTTCATATAATTGATTTATTTCAATATATGACATGTTTTTATTTATTAATTCTAAAGTAGTTTCAAATAAACCTAATTCATTATGCTTTTCTTTTGATAATTTAATAAATTTATCAAACTTTTCATTATCTATCTCTATTTTATTGTAGTGAAAATTTAATTCCTGTAACAAATTTATTAATTTTCTAATATCTTTCTGGGAAAAATCTATTAAACGTTCTATCACAGAATCATTTTTAAAAATCAGACCCTCGTTATCACATATCTTAGATATTAATACCCTTATCTCAATATTTGATGGTGGTAAAAATTTAATTTCCTCACAATTTTTCTTTAGATCATTTAGTAATTTACTATGTTGATTATTACATATAAATATTAATGGAAACATCTTTTTCTTATTGTTAATTTTAAATATCTCGGTAATAAACTTTTTTTCACTAGTTAATGTAATTGCTTCGGTCTCATCAAAAATCATTGAAATTTTGTTATGAAAATTTTTATTTGAAAATTTCATTTTATTTTTTATTGAATTTTCGTAATTATAAAAATCTTTAAAATCTTCATTATTTCTATAATGCTTTATTTCATCTGGCAATATCATTTTGACATTATAATTAAACTCTTCTAAAATATATTTCATCGATATTGTCTTTCCAATTCCATGATTTCCTGATATAATTAATGACATAGACTTTGAATTATTAATATTCTTTAACCACTCTTTTATTCTTTTGATTTGATTTTTATTACCAAATACTTCATCTAAATTATTGGGATTATATTTATTAACCCAAAGGTTATTCATAATAGATATATCTTTTTACGGCTTTAGAACTGAACCTTTTTTAACCATTTAGATCAGAAAATAATTTAAAAAAATAATTTAAAAAAATTTTTTTTCTATTTCTAATTATATACAAATGGATTCTTATTCTAGAAATAAACCAAGTAGCAATAGTGTCGTTGATAACGAAGTAGCCCGTCTTTTAAAGAAGAACAAAGGTGTATTCGATACTAGCGAATTCCTTAAATTAAGAAACAAATATGATAACCAAGAATTAGTTGACAAAATTCAAACCGCTTACTTAGAATCTTACCACAAGATGGTAAGAAGAGCTAAAAAATTCGCTCACTTTATCAGAGAAAAGCACGGATCTGGTACTCCATTCAGTGCTCTTTTAGAAAAGGCCCATGCCTACAAGAAAAAAGCTGGATTAAGTGATGTTGAATTTGCTGAATTCAAGAGAATTTACGAACAAGAATTAGCCGGAACTGGAAGCCCAGAAGTACTTATGCCTTCTACCGCTATCATGAGAACCTTAGGTGCTATGCCAACTGGTTTAACTTCCGCTAAAATGAAGGTTGCCCCAGAAGATACTGCCCACATGGAACAAATCTTAAAAGAACATGCTGCCAACAAACCTTTACATGCTCAAGTTTTATTACAATCTATCCAATACCAAGATTGTGATTACGAAGCCATGACCGGTCAATATAAAAGAGAACTTGGCATGAGACCTGGAGAACACATTCACCCAGTTCTTGCTGCTCTTTTCTTACCAAAAATGGACTATATTGACCAAACCTTTTTACACTCCAACATTGCTGGTATTGTAAAATCAAGATACAACGATGAACCATTAGTATCAAGACCAGATTATGAATTATTCTATCACTTAACCATGGATCCTAATGACGTTGTATGCTCCACCAAATCACCAATTGCTGATTTAAAACACAGATCTAACGTACAACATCAATTATGGAACTCTGTCTTACAATTAAGAAATGGTCAATACTACAACACCTCATTCAGAGAATTTATCACTGCTGTTGACATGTGTAAATTAAACAAACACGATAATCCAGATCTTGTTTACGGAAGATACGATGGTACCGTCATGAAGAGATTACTTGCTGCCTTCTCATTCAGACCAACTGTTGTTGCCACTTATCAACCAATGATGCCATTAGCACAAAACCCATATAGCACCAGTAACATACCAACTGTTATGTCAATTCAAATGATTAACTTTAGATTACCAGCTCCATTCAGAACTGGTGCCATCCCACCAATTGACTTAGAAAAAGCTACTCAACAAACTCAATACTTCATGGTCAACACTCCATCTGGAACTGCTATTGTACCAAAATTAACCGATATCATCTACTCCAGAGGTATCTTAGTATTCTATGTTGACAGAAGAGCTAATGTAATGAGAATCCCAGGTGTCAAACCACTTAACTTCCACACTTTCCCAACCACTTTAGCTGGTTTCGAAAGATTAAACAACAGAGTTGTTTCATTCAGAAACGATCTTGCTATCAGAGATGATAAATACACCTTAAGATCTGTTGTTGTATCTGAAGTTAACTCAAGTGTACAAAACGCCACCAACCAAAACATTGTTGTAGGTTCATCTGCTCTTATCAGAGTCGCAGCTGACCCAAAGAAGAGCATCAATTCCGATTCTCACTTCCACTACCACCCATACGGTGTTGTTGACTACGTACCAGTTCCATCAACTGGTGCTGTCCACAACGAACCAATCACCCAAATCCACGGTACTCCAGGAAGAGGACCAGTTGGAGAATCATTCACTGAAATGGCCCAAACCAGAGGTTGCATCTTTGTATACCAAAACACTACCAACGCTTTCGAAGGTGAAATCCAAACATAAGTTGAATCATTAGCAATTAAATAAATATCAATTTATAAAATCAAAATAAATTTTGATTTTATTAATTTTTTCTTAATTATTTCATAAATATATCTGACATAGCAGGTAATTCGGTTGTACCTCTAGTTAGTTTAGTACTAATTGGTAAATCGTTAATTTGTCTATTTTCTTTCTCATTCTTTTCGATTTCTTCTAAATATAACATATATGATTTAACCTCACTAATTAATGATGGTAGGATTTCATTTACAACTCTACAATTAAGTTTATAGACTTGTTTTTCTATATCATTTTCTAAATTCATAGCATAGTTAACATAGGTATGATTCATAACAACAAGTAAGTCATTTCTTGATTGAAATGGTATTTGCACTTTTTTATCAGTAAATTCAAAAACTCTTAATACAAGATTCTTATTTATAATTTCTAAATTTTCATCAGAAAAAAACATAATTGCTACTTTTGACATATCATTTTCATTTTGACCAACTACGTTTTTTATAAAACTTTTTGTATTTTCCTTGGGATCAACAGGAGTTTTACCATAATCACTAAAATAATTAACAGGGAATTCTCTTGGATTAAATTTATCCATTTTAATTATAATAAAAGATAGAAAAAAAATTTATATAGTATAATCTGTTTTTAATAAAATTGGTAATTTTATTAAAAATAATTACTATCAGATTTAAATCAAATTATCTAAATTATAAATTTCTTTAGTAAACTCTTGATCTAACATAATGCCATTCTTAACATCTTGTCTGATGATTTCCTTCTCTGGAAATTTATATAATGAACTCGAAAATACTTCAATTGGATTACTTACATGACTAGCCCTAATTCTTTTCTTATTCAAGTTTAGACCAACATTTACATCATCCTCATAAATAGCCCATTTAAATTCTCCATATCTTTCTTGATAAACTACTAATTCACCTTCATAAAATTTATTATCTGGGAACTGAGAAAGTAATTCTTTTTCATCTTTTGTTAATAATGTACCAACTCTATTATGCAAAAATTCAGGAAAGAATTTTTTAAGGAATTCCCTAACTTTTACAGGATTTCCTGTATTGTCTACATTTGGATGATTATACATATCTTTCAATAGCTTCAAAATTACGGCATCTGGTGGTTGTCCTCCCATTTTTCTTAATTCAGAATTAAATGTATCAGGATTAATAACCTTTTTAAATTGATTTATGAATCTTCCATTTCCTAGTGACGAAATTGAAAAACTATTTTTACTAAACAACTTATTGCTATGAATTTTAAATCTTCTTTGAGCACTATTTAAATTATTCAGGTTTTCTTGTGTAGTGCTAAAAATATCAGCAAAATTAGTATCAACTACCAATAAATATCCATAATTTGGAATGTAAAATTCATGATTATTCACTTTGTAAATCCAATGATCTCTCTTTCCAGGATCTGCAAATAAATCCTTAATGTAAAAATTATTCAATAAAGAGAAATTTTCAAAACAAATATCAGCCTCCTCTAATACAGCACATGAATAAACTAACTGAAATAATATAGATCTCCATACTTCTACATTATGATATCCTGTTTCAACTTCTTGTTGAACTGCACCAAATGATTGATACAATGGTGAAGCCCATTTAACAATATTATTATTAGGAGCTTCTGTTACTGCAATTAAACTTTTTCCTTCATCTTTATTTAGATCTTTTACTTGGTTAAAAGAATCAGGATTCATGGCATAATTTTTCATTCTTGGCCAGGATGTATTTGGTGTTATTGTTGTTTGACCGTATGTAATTGTATGAGAATTATTTACAATATTATTATTATCGACATTCTGCTTTAATTGATTCTTTGGGATAGTTCTATATTTTAGCATATTTATTTCATCCCAATTCAATCTTGATGTACTATCTTTTGTATATAAATACAAAGTAATAAAGTTTGGCGATGTCTTTGTTTTTAAGACATTTTCTCTAATATATTCGTAATACTTTATTTCTCTTAATACTTCAAAATCATCAAGATTAATTCTATTATTTAAACTTAAGGCACTATCAGCACCATCAGATAATTTATAAATTCTTATATTTAATCCGATTGGATTTTTAACAATTGCCAAATGATTTCTATCTTGTTCATATTTAATAGGATATGCAGCATTATATAACATAAAATCAGAAGCTAAACCATGATAAGGATTTTTTTGCTCTGTATAAGGATTTAATTCAATCAATCTAACATAAGATAATAATGTTTTCTTAGGTCCAGGTGAAATACTAAATTCTTCTCCATCACCATATTCTAATAACATATTTCTAAAGTACCTTAATAATTCCTTTCTTTCGTAAATTGTTGATAATGTAAATGGATTTGGATCAACTGGTAACATGTCTTCGTAAATTCTATTAATTGTACTATGATTTCCTACAGGACTTGACATAGATATGTTATAATATTTTTGAACAGGAATTTGATTAGGTTGAAATCCATAAGCATATTGTTGATAAGGAGTGACAAATGGCATATAAGGATTTGGTACTGGAACATGAGCAGGTGGATATACTTGAGGTAAAATAGTTTGTGATTTACCCTTTGGAGTAGTATCGTATACTTTTTGTTCTGCTAATATCGGAGGTTCTGGAGGTGGAGGATTATCAGCTTTTCTTCTACTAAAAGTTTCTCTTTCATCATTGCTAATAAATGGAGTATTCTTCTCCCTTTTAAATGGTACTTGATTTCTGTCATAACCTCCAGTTTGCTCATTACTTGACCCACGTTCAAAATTATGTTCATACTTTTCCATTTCTTCTAAATATCCAGCTCCAAACATATCTTTAGAACCTTGATCTAATGATGCCTTTATAGAATCTTTTGATACTAATTTAACTCCATTAGATTTTTTGGATGTCTTTTCTTTATTACTTGATTTAGTTCTAAATTCACTAAAATATTCATCATTAAGTAATTCAGGTATGTTTAATATTTTATTAGAATCTTTCTTACAAATATTAATTTTTGATTTAAGATTTCCTAAAAATGTTTTTGTTTGCTTATCTAATTTAGAATTTAGACTATTAGTATAAAAAAGCTTCAGGTAATTATCAGTAAAATTTTCTAAATCACTAACTATATTCTTTTGGTTTCTTTTCAATTTATTTATTTTTGATTTTCCAAAATTTGTTAATTTAATATCAAATTTATTATCTTTCAACTTATAATTATCATTACCAAACTTATATTTTTCACTTTTGTTTGACTTTTTTTGATATACAAAAATACTATCTAATCCCAAATTATTATGACTAAATTCTGGATGCTTGTTATTTATAACTCCTAAAGTATGAATTATTTGAAAAAACATTTTTTTATTCAAGTCTAAAAATTCTTTTTCATCAATGTTTTTACTATTATTTATAACAAATTCTTTAAGATAACTTCCTTTGAAAAAATTTTCTTTTATTGATAATTTATATTTTTCTGATAATCCATTACTAGTCACTCTTTTTAAAATATCTGTATCATTTCTAAATAAACTTTTTAAGTCTTTATTATTTAATGCTAAATCAACAATAGGAAGTAAAATGTGCTTGGTATGAGATTTAGAAACTAAATTAAATAATAAATCAGAAATTGATGAATCATTTTCAGATTTTGATATATTTTTACTTAGAATCATATTAACTGGTAAATTATCAGAATATCTCTTAAAAACGAATGAATCTCTACCATTTTTTATAAATTTAATTTTAGCGTTTGATATTTCTTTAATCAAATCTTTTTTTTGTTTATACAATAATTCTGGATCTTCATTTTCTATTTTTTCAAGACTACTAACATTACCTCCTCCAGTCATATCATAATTTTTATCTAATGATAGATTATCGTAACATTTGTTATAAAGAAAATTTATTTTTTCATTTAAATTAAAATATTTGTTCATATACAAAGACGTAGAATAAAGATTTTTAAAATAAAAAATTCTTATAAGATAGAAATTTTTATTTTAAAAGTCTAACTATAAGATTTGTTACACAATACAAATAATGTAATTTTATTTAGAGAATCAACAAAGTTAATTCAATTCATTTCTCAAAGCGAATAAATTTATTTATTTAGAGAATCAAAAGAGTTGATTCAATAATGCTTATTTTCATTAACAAATTTAATTTTCAAGACAGGTACATCATATAACTTTACTACTATAAACTAGTTTTAATAACTTAATCATCATAGCTTCAATATGAACAATATATCTAGTACCTTCGCAAATTCTAACTTCATATTCTGAGATTATATTAATTATTTCAAATTTTAAATCAAGATTATCTACTTTTCCAATAAATTCTGATAAAAAATGATTCAATATCTTTTTAATATCTAAATTGGTTATAAACAAAATATAAAAGAATTCTCTAATTTTTTTCAAAAATAATAATATATCATTATTTTCTAAGCTTCCTAACTCAAAAAATAAATTTACCATTTGTTTAATAATATCTAACCATGAACTATTATTCTCTACCCCAAATCTTTTTGCTTCTAACATCCATATGGCATTATTTACTTGATAATCGCACCTACTTAATATTTCATTATATTCATTTATCGATATTTTTATATTCTCTCTATACGAAATTTGTAATAAAGATTCTATAATTTGATCTTTTGTAGGAAGTGGTACTCTAATCAATAAACATCTACTTCTTAAAGGCTCAATTACTTTTGATAATTGATCGCAAATAAAAATAAATTTACATATATCTGCATATTTTTCCATAGTTCTTCTTAATGATGCTTGAGCAGAATATGATAAATTATCTATTTTATTAATAACAACTACTTTGAATAATTTTTTATACTTAAAAATACTTAAATTTTCTGCTTTTGCATATTCTTGTATAATTTCTTGAATCAAATATTTGTCAAATCCATTATTGTTTGGTTCTATTAAAATATGATATTTACTTTGCTTTATCATAACTTTCTCTTTTGTATTACTATATCCTGTTATTGTATACTCAATATCATTTGTTTCTATATTACCATAAATCTTTTTTAGAAAATTTTCAACTATATACTCTTTACCACATCCTTTAGGCCCATAAACGACTAAATGTTGTAAATTTGAATATCTCCAATTTTGAGTCTCTAGTTCAGTTATTAATTCTTTTATTTCATCATTTAAAAAATTTTTTACATTATTTTTATCATCTTTTATAAATGATATTACTTTTCTATACAAATCCTGATGAGAATCGAATGTATCTAGTAGTTTTTCTATTAGATCTTGATGACATGTTATATAATTACAATCTTTCTGATATTTATCAACTAAGAACATTATAATGAATTCTTATATTTCTTTTAAATAAAAACTATTTTAAGAGAAAAATAATTATAAAAATATATCATGTCTATACAACCAGACAAAATTATTGGGCCTGAAGGTAAACAAGCTAAAATGTATATAAAAAAATATGTGGAAGGAAGACAAGCAGTACGTCTTGAGATTGACAAAGGATTTAATTGGAGAGAATCAATCAAACCACATTTACCAGGATGTCCAGATTGGTGTCCTGCTACTCATTTTGGATATTTAGAATCAGGATTGATGAAAGTAGAAATGAAAGACGGTTCGGTTATGACTATTAATGCGGGAGAAACTTATTTTGTACCACCTGGTCATATTCCTATTTTAGAAGAAAGATCAGTTATGATAGAATTTTCTCAAGATACAACATATACAAATAAAGAATTTGTTAATCAACAAAGTTAATTCACTCTTGGGTTAATCTATTTACTATTAATCTTATTATGATTCTGATAATAATATATATGATTATGAATACAATTACGTCTACAATATTAGGTAATCCAAATGAATGTAATAAATTATCAATAATATGAAAAATATTTAGACGAGAATCAATTTTATGATGATGAATATTAATTTTATCTTTTCTTCCATAATACTCAAGTATATTATTAGTTGTTAATAAACCACTTTCTACAGAACCTTCCATACTCCAAATATTAATACTTGTCTTAGTATGACTTCCACTAAAAAATAAATTTTTACAAATATCTGGATAATATTGATTTAATCTATATTCTTCATTTATTGAATTATTAACCCATTTTAAATTTTTAGAGATCAATCTTAAGGAACCGTCATTTTGAGGTGTTTCTATCCAATCTTCAAATATTTCTCTGTAGACAATTAGATCATATAATTTTAAATGATCTTCAATGTATGAATTATTGTTTTTTACTAAAATATTAAACTGAATAGAATCTTTGAATTGTTTTACTATTTCATTAAGTAATTCCTCCTTTTTTAGAGATGTTGCAGGTTTATTATATATTTTACCTTCTTGATAAGGTAAAATTAAAGTTCCAGATATTAATGTTTTAATCTTACCATTCATTCCTAAATTAACTCCTTCCTCCCAATGATCAGCTTGATTATAAAATGTAATGTTATATTCACTATCAACCAATACAAATGCTGAATTTTTAGGACCAAAATTTATTTTTTTTGAAAATCCTAATCTGAAACTAATTTGATTATTTACAATGTTACTTCTTTCAAGTTTAATAGATAATATTTCTTTTTTCTTAAAAGTTTTAGACCCATTAATAATTTTTTCTAAATTAAATGGATTTATTGCAATACAATAAACATCTGATTTTACTATCTTATTATTAATTTTTAATCCAACACATTTCGAATTTTTATCGAACAAAATCTCTTTTAAATCAGAATTAAAATTAAATTTTACCCCTAATTTTTTAAGATGAGATACCCAAGGATCAAACCAAGCTTCATTTGTTGGTTTATTCATAACTTGCCATAAAGACTCTTTTTCTCTAAATGCAAAATATGCAAATAATCCAAAATGACCAACTGATATTGTATTTTTATCAAAACCGTACCCTGGACCACATAAAAAATGGGTTATAAATAGATATCCACCATATGATAAGCTTTTTTTAAGTATTGGATCAAGTCTCATCTTAAAATATTTATATCTTCTTTCATTAGATAAAACTACTCTTGAAAATAAAATAAATAAAAATATATAATCTCTGCTTGATAATTTGACATAATTTGGATTTAAATTTCTTGTATCTTTAAGTAATTTGAATTGTAATCTTGCTTTACTAAGATTATCATAAACAGACTTTGGTTTTGCAGAATTACTCATATTTTCTTTTAATTTACCTATTTTATTTCTTTCTAATATAATTTTCACTCCACTATGTTTCATATGCCAATCATATCCCATTTCTTGCCATACTTTTTCTAAATCATTACCAGCAGAATTTAAAATTATATTTCCTCCTGGATGATTTTTTACAAATTTTGTTAAATCATATACATATCCTTTATAATAGGTCCATAAATCATCTCTTGAATTATGTTTACTTATTTCATCTATTGTATATTCAGGTAAAGAATGATCAGAAAAATTCTCAATATATTTTTTTGAATTTTGTAAAGGAATTTCTTTCAGTAAATTAAATAAATTGTAATAAAATGGACCGTATCCTCTCCAAGAATGTTCAGTAGGAACATTACTTTTATCTCTTACACTTCTTGCCATTCCACCAACAACATTTGATTTTTCATAAATATGAACATTGTAACCTTTTTTTATCAAGTAATGTGCAACTGTTAATCCAGATATACCTGCTCCTACTATAATTATATTATTTTCCATATATTTATTGTTAGATTATAAAAAAATTGAATAATTTTTTTTCCTAATTTTTATCTATTTTATCAATGACAAATTCATGTTGTAATAATGTACCACCTGTATATGAATATTTAAATAAAAATAATATATTAAAAATAATAGAAAGTCCGCAATCGTTTAGCGATTTTGCTTTCGACTTTTGTGAAAATGATTCTACTGGATTGTGGAATAATGTTGAATTTATGTCCAAACTGGTTCAAAAAGATGGTATGTATTTAGAGGGAGGTAGTAATTCCATTAAAAAGAATATTGATGTTTGTCTTAAAGCAATTAACCAGAACTTAAAAGCAAAAAAATTTATAGATGTATCAATAAGAAAAATAGTTGTCGATAAATTTATAAGTGAGACTAAAGAAAGCATAAGTAAAATTAAAAAAAATTGATTTTGATATTAATTGTTCTAAACAATTGTAGTTAATTTAAAGATGTTGTTTTTTGGTAGTGCTGAAGATATAGCTAGACTAGAACGAATGTGGTTATATAATGAACCTATTTATAGTGAATCTAAAAGTACTAATAAATTGACGAAAACAAAAATAATAAAAGAAACACATCAACATATAAATTATAAAATTGATAAGAAAGATAAATCATATGAAAAAGATTTCTATGAAAATAAAACAGAATATTTAAAATATTTAAATAATAAAGGTCGATATTCATATTCTCCAAAAGAAAAAGCTAAAAATAAATATTTTGAATACTTTAATAAAAGAAGGTTAAATGTTAAAAGTAAATATCTTGAATCTTTAAATAGTAAAAGTCAATATTTAAATGATAAATGTCATCATTTATATTCTTCAGAATTTAAAAGACAATATTGGGGATCGCTAAAAAATTTGAAAAATCATTGTAATGAACCAGGAGGTTTACTACAATGTCATCATCGCAGTTATTAAAAGAATCCATTGATAATTTGGATCAATTTAGTGAATCATTTAAATTATTGTTAAAAAATCAGAATTTAAAATTTAAGAAGAAGATTTTAAGTGAGAAGTCTAAACTACTTAAGAAAATTTGTGAAGATAAAGATTTAGACTTTAATATAGAATTTGATAGATATATTGGAGATAAATTTCACAAAAAAGATAAAAAGAATAAAAAAAATACTTTAAAAGATAGTGAGAAAGAAAGTACTAGTGAAAGAATATTAAGTAAAATAGAAATAAACAAGTGTATTTATTGGAAAGATGATGAAACTGAAATATTATATGATTCTAAAGATTTTAAGAAGATAGGATCATATAAAGATGGAAATTTATCTCTTTTTAGTGGTAAATAGTTCAATTAATCTCAATACAGTTTTTTTATTAAAAGTATCGCTAAGATTTTTACCAAAATCATTTGATATTTTATTTATATCTGTAGAAGATCCTAAGATATTAAAAAGATTATTAATATTATCGTAACCACCTATTAATAATTTTCCTTTACTATTTTTCTTTTTTAAATAAATTTGAGGAAAAGTGCTTATCTCTTCATTTTTATGCATTTCTCTTTCATTATATTTTACTTTAGTTAATTTAAAGTTTATATTATTTGATGAAAGTAAATTTTCTGCAGCATTAGAATATGGACATCCTTCAAGGCTTATTACATCTAGATAATACATTATTATAAAATAGATTTTTATTTTTCAACCATAAATAAATGTTTTTTAAAATAGATCATTTTTTAAAGAATAATTTCTAAATTGATTATATTGTAAAATGACAGGAGGTCTGCTCCAATTAGCAACGGTTGGGAAAGAAGATTCAATTTTAATTAATAACCCTGACTTATTTCATTTTAAATCAACTTATATGCACCATACTAATTTTAGTATAGATCAAAATTCTAAGAATTATGGATCTAAAAAATTTGGTACACATTTAGAGTTTAATTTAGACAAAACATCTGATTTGTTGAAAGGATTTTATTTTAAGGTTGAGATACCATATGTTCAAATATCGAAAAAATTTAGCAATGATAGAACATTATTTACTAGAACAGAATCAGATAAAATATATTTGGATATTTTAAATTCAAATTCATATGTATTTAACATTGAGAATGATAAATTTTTGGTATATCCTGAATTTCTAATGAATGTAATATCATCAACAGATTCAATTTCAGCTATTGATCAAACTGAAATGTTTGGAAATTTTCTAATTGAAATATCAAGTTCTGAATATTCAAAATATTATGATTACAATTCAACCGTAATAAATTATTCAAAAAAAGAAGACAATCATAATCCTATTATTAAATATTTAACAAATAGAGAATCTCTTTGGTTCAATATATTTTTCAATCAATCAAAAAATGATAATTTTAATTTAAATTTAATGGATCTTAAAAATTTTTATCATTGGTTAAAAAATAATATCGAAAATAAGCTTCTTTATGATTACCATTACTATTATAATCTAAGTAATAACTATCAGTTTTATCAGCACAATTTTAAAAATATGAATAATGAAACCGTAAATGATGTGTATAAATATATCATTATAAAGAATAATAATTTTAAATTGAGTAATTTTTATTCAAATGATAATTTGGATATCGATAAAGAAATCTCAAATATAAATCTATTAAACTCAAATCTATCTAGTGGTGATTTGTCAGACTTAAATAATCAAACCAAATTATTACAATCTGTAATCTTTCCTGGAAGTTTTTTGTACTTTGTTTTGAAATTAAGATATGATAGTTCCTATACAAATTATTTTTCATTTTACCACAAGTATATTATTTCTACATCAAATGAGAATGCAGTCAAAGGATTAGGAAATGGTGTTTATTCTGATTTGGTTTGGGATAATTATTTTAATAAATTCATAGAGGAATCATTTAATAATAAATCTAAAGATGAAGTTTTAATTTATCAAATTAATTTTTTTAATGAAGAAAAATATAAGACACTAACAAATATAGAAAATTTATGGAATACCTTATCTATAAGAGATGTAAATAATGAATTTAATATTAAAAATATTTTTTCTATAATTTACACAATTGCATTTAGATGGAAAAATTATACGAGTTTCGAAACAATAAATTGGAATGATTTTCTTGAACAAAGTGGACAAATAGGATATTTTTCAAACATTTATTCAAATACAAATCTGTATTCAACATTAGTATTATCAAATATATTTGAAAACTATGGAAGTGATTTAGATTTTTCATTAATTTATGTACATTTTATTTATGTAGTAACAAAAGAATTTGATAAATTAGGAATATTTGAATCTTTACCTAGTATTAGTAAAAAAAATATACAATTTTTGTATTGGTGTAGAAATAAAATTTCAAATATGCTATTTATTAGATACAAAAGAATAGTTTCAAAAGAACTAAAACCTGTTTTTTCTGCAATATCAGACTCTACAGAACTTATTAATTTTTATTACACTTATATTAATAATCAGTCAATAAGTATAAATGAAATTAAAAATAATATATATCAGATATTCTATAATTGTACGTACATAGGAATGACAGGAAGCAAATCACATCAATCATCTGAAATGTTCACTCCTACTAAATTAGATCAAATCGCAATAACTCAATTTGATGGATCAACTTTGGGACATATTAAAAGTAATTTTACAATTGACATTGATCAAAATTCTTATGAAAAAGTTCTTATAGATGGAATATTTTATATACAAATAATAGATAATGATTACTTTTTCCCTAATGAATTTACAGAAATGAGAGTGTTCTATCAAAATTATTATTATGATATTACTAATTATTTTATGAATCAAGGATTTTTATGTTTCCTATTAGATGTTGATATTTCTGGTCCATTTCAAATTGAAGTAAACTTACAAATGCCAATCAATAAATATTATTTTAATTATGATACATTATCGGTAGGGAAAAATGATATCGAATTTAATCCTGATAAATCGTTTTTTTCTACAGCATTTATCAATCCAGATATTTACAACTTTAGTTTTAGAATTATTGCTTCTGCGTTTTCATCACCCATAACATTTATATCATCCGAACAAGTTGATTCTGACTATAGATACAGATTTGTTCTAAATAATCAATCACAGTTTAATCAAGATTTATTTGGTTCTGCAGTTACTAATTATAGTGTAGTTTTAAATGATATATTTTCTTACAATGGAATAGAAATAACTACATTAACTCACAATGATGTATTTTCATTAGGAATTAAAGATAACGATGGAACTATTTCATTAGGACCTTCAGATACTTTTTATGTTGTATATGGTCAAAAAAGATATGCTGTCTCAATTGCTATTAGTGCTATTCCAGGAACATATGTTATAACTAACCTAGATCCTACTCATGAATTATTAACATTTACTGTAGGAACATATTATCTTGAAAAACAAACTCAAATTTTAACAGAAAATAATTTTACTTTATTTTCTACACAAGTAAATGTTAGAAACGTTGATGTATCAGATAATAATCAATTTTTATTACAATTAGATGCTCCTATAGATGCATCTGGAGCTATATCAATTGATAATCAAATTTATCAAACCAGTTTTACATTTATAGAACCCACAACTGCAATTATTGATAATAGTGATATTATATCCACAACATTTACTTTACAAGATTTAAGTAATGCTTTGTTTTATAGTAGTTTTCAAGTACAATTTGATTCAACTGTAGTCATAGAATATCCAAGTAATTTTCAATGGAGTATTGTTAAGGCATTAGAAGATAATAGTCAAAATGTAGGGATAATACCTATGCTTGACTCATCAAATTCTAATTTTGATAATCAAAGAAATGCATTTAGGTATAAACTAATTACTAATAACGATCCTTCATTTAAGATTATTAACTCTGCAGAATCGGATTTCGAAATTAGTGGTCAACTTAAACTATCAAAAAAACTAGAATTATATACATTAGATAATTCTAAAATTTCAAAAGATATTAATATTGAAGAAATGTTAGAAATTAACCAAATTAGTTTTGATTTCCAAAAATATTCTTATTTTATTGGAATTACATATTCAAATGATTATTATAAGACTAACAAATATGTAAAAAAGAGAATATTACCTCCAAAAGGAACAGTAATGGAAAATACAGATACATTATATAATGATAACTATTACAATGAAAATAATCTCTATCTAAAAATAAACACTATATCTACTAATTTCGGAACTCCTGGTTATTACCTTCCTGATTTCAAATCTAGCTTTGATACTGATTTTATACAAACTATAGATTTAATTCAAAACAATAATCTATTTTACATTTCTGATTTTAAGGTACAGATTGTTACAATTGGAGAATTTGATCATGTTCAATTTAGGATTAGTGAAAATAGAGAGAATTTTAGAAAGTATATATCAACGAATAATTCTTTCGCAATATACGAATCATTTGGAGAAAATAATAATCCTGAGTCAGATGAAAACTTTAATACGAGTGAAATTACATACTCTCTACATTTTCCAACTGTAGAAGGAGATTTTGTAAGATTTAAAATATTAGGCCAATATTCTCCTAGTCTTGACCAAAGAGATACAGATATAGTTATTCAAATAAAAGTTTATATAAATTACAACCTACCTAATTTAATTGATTATACATCATTTTATCTTCATTCTGCAACTGATAGAGTGAGCGATCTTATGGACTTTTGGATACAAACTCCTATGATTATTTTCACAGACAGGAATGAAACAAAAGAAGGTAATATAATTTTACATAACTTACCTATAAATTTTAATAAAATATCAAAAATCAATTACCTAAAATTGGACGATAATTATCTACATTTAATAGATAAAATTAATGGAAATCAACTAATAAGATATAAAAATAATCTAATATCTTCTTCTTTGGATGATGATATATTTGATTCTAAACTATATAGTAAACAGTATTTTTTAAATGAATTAGAAAAAGTGATTGAAACAACTCTTAATACTAATAATATTTCAGAAATAATTAATGCAATTGAAACAACAGATAACTATATTAATTCATTTCTTGATTTGATGATAGATTCTTTTTCAAATAACAACTTCGGTCAAACATCTAAAAAAATTTTTGAAAATTTTAAAAATAATAATATTGTATCATTGTCAAATAGCACCAAAAAAGTTAATATTTCTAAATTTGATGGTAATGATTTTGATTTATATACAAAGTTTACTTTAGATTATTACACTGGATATGACATAGGATTATTGTATCAAGTTTTATATGGTTCAGGAAAACAACTGTTTTCAACAAATTATAGATCAATGAATACTATTGATTTATTAAATGATTCAATGATAAACATTCTTCTTTACTACAGCGATATTTTAAATAATCAAATTAAATATGTTGAAAATAATTTAGTATGGTTATCTTTAGGTGGAAGAAAATTAGATCAAAGTTTTAATGATTTCACAGATTATCAAAACGAAATTAATAATTATTTGTTTTCATCTTCCAACAAATATGACTATCAACTAGAACAAGAAATAGATTTTGAATCATATAGGTTAGTTATAAATTCTGAAACTAACCATTCATTTTTTGATAATAGTAATAATTCTTTATCTTTCGAAGATGATTCATTATACGATTTTCCTACACCATATGGTTCTTCTGTAAAGACTTTAGGAAAGATTATTTCCAGTAGTGAAAATAAACTTGTAGAAGATGGATATTCAATAGATGAGAATTCAATAGAAACAATTGTTAAAAACTATAAATCAAATAATGATATTATTGAAAATCAATTTAATTTTTTAGGACCCGTAATTATAAAAAATAATTTAAACATACCTACTATCGTTAATGACAATTTAGATTTAAGTTTAAATAATAATAAAAACTATTTTTTTGTTGATGACAATGATTGTGTCTATAATATGGATTATGAGCAAAAAATTAGCGAAAAAACACAAAAAATCTTTACAAATTCTTATTATGGTGAATTAAATGATCTTTCAAATTTTACAGTTATCAATTCAGAAACATTTATATACGATTTTTCACATAATATCCCACTCAATGATCTAAGTGGAGGTCCAAATCAAATATGGGCATTAATCGATACACAAGTAGGGCAAATAATTACAGATAATACAACACCATCAAATATTCAAATTATGACTAAATCTAAACTTAGAAATTCTCATAGATCAATAGTAATAGGATGGTCTCAAACAACAACAGGTGTTTTGGATAACCAAATTCTTAATGCTATAAATTGGGTTCACGGACCTTTTGATTTATCTGGTGTATCCTCAATAAGAAATTTTAATTATAAAATTGATACACTAAATTCAACTGGATACAATGAAAACTTCAAATACTTCTCTTTTAATTCTGGTATAATTGATATATTCAAATTTAATAATTCTTCATTTGTAAAACTTAATTTAGAAAATATAAAAGCTCAATTAGATTCAAATTCTGGTGGCTATATATTTACTTCAAAAAACATTTATGCCTATGATCCTTCACAAAATCTAAATAAAATATCAAAACCAATATTCTGTGATAATGGTACCCTTAAATATTATAATCCAATAAATAATCAAAATATAACACCTGAAACTTATATTTATTTTGAAGACACTATATGTAAATTCAAAGATTTTTTTATTGTAGATAAACCAACTAATTTAGATATTTCAGGAATAGTTAATTTATGGTTTTATGAAGGTAATATAAATGAATCACTAATTGATTTGGATGTTGTTATAGATAATTTTGAAAAAAAATTATATTTTAAGGATGAAAGTGAACAAAGTATTTATAATAAATCTTTTTTACAATACGATTTTATTTACTATCAAGATAAATTTCAAAAAATTTCTGATTACACAAGCTCGACTGATTTGTCAAATGTTGATAGCAATTTAAGAGAAGTTAAATTATTGGACAAAATGGTTTTTAGTAGAAATAAAGAATATTATACTTTTAGGAGCGTATTTTATCCAGGACAAATTAATTTAAACGTATTTTTAGAAACTCTTAATGCACCAAGACATAGTGATGACTTACCATTTTATGATATTAATGGATACAACTACCTAATAGACTTAAATAAACTAGAGTACCAAGAAATAAATTTTGTGTTTGGAAATCAAGATCCAGTTTATATTACATCAACCCAAAATGTTAGAAATCCATTATTTACAAGACCAATAACAGTTTATAGATTTGAAGGAGAAACAAACACTACGCCATACGATGTTCTTAAATATCAAATTTTCTTAGAATCGGACTCACAAAATAATTTTTCAACTCCATCTGATTCAACCATACCAATTGATGTATCAAATATTGGTACAGGAGAATTTGGAATTCCTAAAGATACTTTACTTAATGATATTCATTTTTATATTCAATTTGAAGATAGTAATTCAGGATCATATACATCAATAGGAAATTTAAGATATCATTACATGAACAATTTAATCACAAGTTTGAATTACACAAATTTTAACAAAAATGTTCTTATCATTCCTATAAATAAAAGAAAAGTCAAAATCACATTGAGAAAAAACACCAAAATAACGATTAACAAATTTTATAAACAACAAATCAATATCGAGTTTGTAAAAGAAGATGTAAGATATAATTTTGATATAATTTTTAATTATACATCAATTCCTAACTATAATAAAAGTATAAAAGTCGCATTTGATTATCAATTCAATTATGTTGATTTACAAGAACCTTTGGTATTTGAGGGAGAAAGAGATTCTAGTATCTATTTAAAATGCATTAATAGAGGAGGAGATCATATAAATTTCAGGTATAGTACAAACAATAAGTTTTACCAACAAAGCATTAATGGAGAAATATTTGCAAGACCTAATCTTGATACTTTACTCGAAAATATGTTTAGATTCGAAAATAAATTAAATTTCATGGAACAAAATACATCTAATACAACAGAAAAATATGAATTTTTACAAACAAAAGTTAGGTTTAATGAGACAAATAATAATTCACATTACTGTCCTGATTGGACACTTTTAGGATCATGTACTATTTATAAGGACAGGATATTTGTTGGAGATAATATCAAAAATTATTTTTCACTTATTGAAAGTTTTATAGTTTTTATTGATAACGAGTATTATTATATGGACAAAATAAATAGCTTTGATAATTTTATATTTTTTAGAATTAAAGAAATCAATAATTACCAAAATGATATAGATTTTTATGGAAGAAATGCTAGTATATTCATAAATTTAAATCCATACGTTTGCTATTCTAATAAATTCTACAATGTTTCTGAAAAAAAAAATAAAATTGGTGCAAAATTTGGTACATTTAAATATGGAGAAATAATAGAATTGAAAAACTGTAAAATTATGATTTTAGAATACGATATTCAATACAAATTATATTCTTATAAACCATTAAATAAATTTGATGATGATATTATATGTGGTTCTACATATTATAGCTTGGGAACAATACACAACTATACCCAAAGTAATGAAATGGTAAATTTAAAAGACGATATTCCCAAAAACTTAATTTCTAAAACAAAATACTCGATTGGCGATATTATTGTTAACAGTAATGGAGTAAAATTTTATGACAATAGTATGTCTGAATTTTTGTCAGGATCAAAATTAAATTTTGGTTTTGAAAACGAAGGTGTTAATATTATATTATATCAAATTGATGGACTATTTTACTATTTTGGTAATAACTTAAAATCTGGAGACAAATTATTAAAAAGGACAGGTGATTCTTTAGAAGTTGAACATACAGAAGCAATAACAATTAAATCAGTAATATCTAATATAGTAACTTTTGAGAAATCTGATCTGCCTAAATTACAATCATTACATCCAAATTTTGATCATATAAAATATATATTCTATAAACCATTCCATCCATTCGAAAAACTAGATACCACATTAATTTGTAACAGAATTATTTCGAATGAGACTTTTGATGGAATAATCAAAATTAAAAATTCAATGATTCAAATAGAAAATAATCTAATAGATATTAAATTTAAAAATAGTGAATTAACAATCGGAACTGGAAATAATTTTAGTGGTTTTATTACTAAAAACAATCACTTATATATGTTTGGAAAAAATGATAAAGGACAATTAGGTGTAGGTGATTTAGATGATAAACTTACTCCTACCATAGTTACTCAAAATAATGAAAATATAGAATTATCTTCTATTTCATGTGGTAATGAACATACAATTTCTTTAAAAACTGATGGATCAGTTATAACTTTTGGTGAAAATGAAGATGGTCAACTAGGTAATGGAAGTTTTAACGATTTAATGGTACCTGGAAACGTTGTAGATATTAGTGGAAATACAATTAAGAATATAAAAGCAATTTCTGCCGGATATTCATTTAGTTTAATATTACTTGAAAATGGAATAGTTTATTCCACAGGAAATAATAATTATGGACAATTAGGAGATGGTACAGCAAGTATAGGGTTAAAAAGAAATTATTTTGAAAGTTTAAAAACATCAGTTGATTTATCTGGATATAATGGAAATAATGCTGTATCAATTGCTTCAGGTTTTTATCATACATTGGTTTTACTTGAATCTGGTAAAGTTATGGCGTGCGGAAGAAATAATTATGGTCAACTAGGTATTGGAAATACAAATGATTGTTCTGAATTAACCTACTGTCAGACTAACAATTTATACTATCCGTTTAGTCAATTTGAAGATAATTATGCTGACTCTATATATGCAGGAGGTAATACATCAGGAATTTTACTTAAAAGTGGAAGAATACTATTATTTGGTGATAATCAATATGGACAACTAGGAATAGATATAGGTGGTTTTAAATCATCACCATATGATATTTTACAGGATAGCTTGAATGATTTATCAGGATATAATGGATCCAATTGTAATTTTATTTCATTTAGTGAAAAATCATCCTCAATGATTCTTAATACAGGTAAAGTTTATACATTTGGAGATAATACATTTGGTAAATTAGGATTAGAAAATTTATTTGATACCTCAGGTCAACTAATTGATAGTTCAGGATATATTTCTAATAATTGTATACAAACTAGCAATGGATTAAATCATTCTTTATTTTTACTTAGTAGCGGAAAACTTGTTGTTACTGGATCAAACCAAAATGGTTCAACAGGACTAAATACTACAATAGAGCAAACTAATATTCCAAATTTAATATGGGAAGGTGATCAGTCATTATCATATGAAGATAAGAAAATTTTAATTCCCAAAAAAAGTAATTTTATAAACTATTCCTATGATATTATTAAATTGGATAAGGTTAATAGTGAATTTTCTAAATTAAATAAAAACATATATTCTTATCAAAAAATATTAATCGATGGAATAAATTTTTATAAATCAAAATCTTTCTATACAGATAGTAACAACTTAGTTCAAGCTTTAGATTCTACCAATAGTGATTTATTAAAAGATAATCAATTATTAGTGAAATATAATGAAGAATATTATTTTCCTGTTTATTTAACTTGGATAGAAGGAAGAGAAATTTGGGATCCAAGAAATTCTATTGGAGATGCAGATGGAACAAGTTTTGTTGAAAACGAAATTGTTGGTCAACCTATACCATCTAATGATATTTTAAAGTTTTATGAACTAGAAGGAATTTCATCAATCTTATATTATGATAGTACTATGTTTAGATATCCAAGTATACCACCAGATCTTGGAAGTTATTCTTTACTAAGTTCATCATTTAATTACACGGATACATCAGGAGTTTCACATTATCCATTGTTTTTAGATAGGAATTTACTAGTAACTAAGAATATTAATAATATTAATTCAAATGTAACATTTGATGGAGAAATAGTAGATTTAAGTGGGAAAAAATATTTTACATTTTTAGATGACTACTGTAATATTATCGAAAATTTAAATTTGGACTTTAACTCTGATATTTTAGTTAATGGCTGTTATTTCAAACTTAGAAATATTAAAAATGATCTTGACTTTAATAAAATTAATGATCCTAGTAATAATCAAAAACATTCATACTTTTTATTTCAAGAGAAAAAACCTAAGCTAGCTGATATTAAAGCTATAGACGAAAATTCTGTATTGACTGATTTGATCATTACAATCCCATCAAAACCATGGTCTGAAAAAACAAGTAGTAATACTCAAATTTCTCATTCAGTTAATGATCATCTTGTAACAATTAATAAGAAACAAATTGACTTTAATTTTAATGAAAATTATAATAATCCTCAAGACACAAGTGATAATATCTTTTGTTACTACAGTGAAAATTCGCAAGAACAATTAAGAAAATTTAATATGAGAAACATTGAAAGTGATGGAGTAAAATTTTTAAGAACTGATGCTACTTTTAATGATTTCTTTAATGATCATAGTAATAACATACAAATTTATAGAGAAAACTATGTTCCAATTTTAATTTATTATAGTAATAGAGGATTAGAATTAAATGATTTGGGATTTAGTACATTATATTATGATTTTAAATATGTAGAAAAGCCTAATATAATAACTAGAACTGAAAATGTTATAATTGAAGAAACAACAATTAATGGTAGTAAAT